>CEPR01008173.1_pt1 | contig 19430 bp, 16 predicted proteins | sample 530431 | NCBI WGS metagenome assembly CEPR01 (sample SAMEA2620078, study PRJEB7988) | marine metagenome | isolation source: saline water (ENVO:00002010), including
TCACTGCACAATAGATGCATGCGGACTGAACTTGCATGCGTTACCACATCGTATGATACACGATCTGTCCGTGACTACCAAGGGAAGCAAGACCATCGAATGCGGCAAGAACTATGTCGGTCTCTTCTGCCCAGTCACATGGAATACAAGAGAAGGCAACAGAAGAATCGATGCCGTCGAATCTATCCATGCCATGGTTCTCGACATCGATGGTGTTACGCCAAGAACAACCGAAGACATTCTCTCCCGTCTCAGTCAAGTGTGCTATGTAGCATACACATCCTTCTCCCATCGCTCACCCATCAAGGATGGCAAGGATGCCTTTCGCGTGGTCATTCCCTTCACACGTCCCTGCACACCACGCGAATACAAGACTGTGTGGCAGGCCATGCAATCATGCGTGCCAGAGAACGACATCCAGACCAAAGACCCATCGAGACTGTGGTTCCTGCCGTCGTTCCGAATCGATCGTGCTGAATCTGCATGGAAAAGACACAACAATGGTCATGCATTAGACGTGGATAAAATGTTACAATACAAGGCCTCACCCAAAAAGAAAGAAGACAATGGACATATGGCTCCAAATACTACTCCTGATATTGCTCCTGCTAATCACGACAACAGCAGATACACGATAGCGCAAGTCCCATCCAACTGGTTGATTCAGTGTGATATCGATGGAGATACTGTCACCCATCCCTTCTCTTGGTACATCCAGAACTGGAAGAACCTACCCAAGAATCGATCCGGCAATCTCCCATGCTACGCACATGGATCCGAGACACATGGCTCTGCATTCATCACACGTAAGATTGATCCGCTCACCAACATCGCACGCTACCGATGCACAGAACAGAACTCCAACCGACGCAATCTGGACTGCATTGCTACCGATGGTGGCATCGAGATATGCTATGGGAATCGTGGCGCCAGCTGGTCTGCACTCAAGTCCCCCGACAATATATGTGCCATGATAGTGGAGATGGGTCTGGACATATGGGAATGTGCCGTGCGAAACAAGCCATTCTATGGATCCGAACCTCTCTCCGATTCCCTTGAACTGGAGATCATGACCAAAATACGACAACGCTATTTTGTAGGTAGAGACATCGCACTCATCCGTGTACAACAGGCTATCCAACTACACGCCTCACGCAATCGCATCCATCCAATCAAAGAGTATCTTGATGACTTGCGATGGGATGGAGAGTTTAGACTGGGCCGTCTCTTCATTGACTTCCTGAAGGCACAGGACACACCACTCAACCATGTGTATGCTATCAAGTGGGCGATCTCCGCTGTGGCTCGTATCTACAAGCCTGGCTGCAAGGTAGATACAATGGTGGTATTCAATGCACCACAAGGACATGGGAAGGGTACGTTCTTTCGCACCATGGCAGGAGAGTGTCATCGTACAGGATACTCATGGTACAACAGCAGCAAGATCAACATCGGTGAGAAAGATGGACGATCGATTCTTTCCACCGCATGGATACACGAGATGGCAGAACTGGCATCGATGGCGAAGAAGGATGCCAACGTAGTCAAGAACTTTCTCGATGAGCAGTACGATACATTCCGTGGTGCATACCAAAAGCACGAGAAGAAGATTGCACGTGGCTGTATCTTCGGGGGATCAGCCAACGATAAAGACATGGCTATCTTCCGTGACCACACTGGCTCACGTAGATACTGGCTCATGGTGCTGATAGGTAAGGCACACCACATGGCATACGACCCAAAAGAACTGGAGAAGATACGAGACCAGCTGTGGGCCGAGGCTGTGGCTGCATACAAAGACGGCAAAGAATGGTGGCTCACTCCTGAAGAACAACAGCTATCTTCCGAGGAGAACAACAAACACAAGGTCACATCGATTCACGAGACGATGGTGCAGCAATGGTTGGATGATAACCCATGCCGATACTTCACCATCAAGGAGATGATGGAAGAAGTATACACAGAAGAACTGGATCAACCCATCGGCCCACCAAAGCGTGTACCTACTGTCGTCCGTCCAATGTCATACGAGAACTACTATCCCGATCTCCTGAAGAGACTAGACGCTGTACTACAGAACTCCGGCAAGGCATGCAGAAGGAACGGAAAGAACAGAAGGGGATGGTGGCAAGCACCCAAGTCAAAGCTAGTCGACATACCCATCGCAACGATCCCATAAAATAATAAGCCACAGCATATACGTTGTGGCTTTTTTTTATGGTGCTATATTATCTCTTGACTGGACAACGGAGAAATAATGATACCATTTAGAAAACTATTACATCAAGGAACCATCGCTGAACTGGCTGTCATGCAAGAGATCAATGAAGACAGAGCCATGCAAGCACTGTACAAGAGCAAACCATACGAGTACATGTTGGCGACCGTCGACCTAGAGATGAACGATCCACACGACATACGCATATACTGTGCTCATCTCGAGCACATGGGATTAGAAAAACGAGATGAAAATATCTGCACGGTTGAAGTCAAGTCGGCAATCAACGGAGGGAGATACGATACATTCTTCGCTGAGATTATACAAATAGCAACACAAGGATACTCAGCATATCTTGTGCATCCACCAACTTGGATTGTATATGTCGACATACCCACACGCACACACTATTGGTACGACGGAGAGCTCTTCGTGATTGCAGTCAAGGCAAGATACAAGCATAGGTATCAACCCAACAAACTGAAAGCAGAAGGCATAACCTTCCCAATCAAATCCGAACTGTTTGGATACTTGGGATGCTACAAACAAAAAGATGAATGGGACGAGATATGCGACAAGTACGATGAGATTATCAAAGAACGAATCAATACAAAGAAACGACCACCAATCTACAAAGAATGTTTATTTCTTCCCACGCTTGCGAAGTGATGTTGCTCTTTTACCTGCACTCTTACGAGCAATGTTCTTTCGCTTCTGAGAACTGCTGATCTCTGATGTTGTCTTTGGTGTCTTGCTCGATACCCGTTTCGATGGACGACAATACTGCTTCTTATTTGTCTTTGCACCACAAGCTTTACCAGTCCTGGTATCGACCCACTTCTCTTTCTGCCAACGCTTTAAGCTAGCACCCTTCTTGCTTTTGCGTACCTTGCCCTTACCCTTACGACACTTTGCAATCGCTTGACTAGCACGAGCAGACGGGAACTTCTTGTATGATCTCTTTACCTTTTTGTAGCAACTATCTTTGGGCATTCTCTATCTCCAAAACCAATCGCTCATAATGTTTGCGCAACCAACTGGGATCTTCAGACACAAGCGTATCAATGTAATCATGTATCCATTGACGAGCAGCAACCTTGGGATCTTCCTTACCCTCAAGTAAATACACAAACTCAATCCACATCATCTCGTACGACACATTCTTTTGTTGTGCAATGGCTTTAAAAAACCACACAAGAGACATAACATGAGGATTGTTTCTACTCTTTATCCAACTATACACAGTATTGGGATGGATGCCAGCTGCCTTGGCTGTGCTCTTCAAATCCCCATGCTGTAAATACAAAGATAAAAACTTCTTTATGTGCATTGATTACCACCAGGTGTGACACGACCCTTTCGATATTGGCGCAGCTGCTCAATCAAAAACTTACCACAACAAGCAGTCGCAGCAAACTCCTGATGATAATACACATCGTTCCAGTCCAAGTCATATGTAAACAACAAAGTCTGAATATGAGTAACAAGAGAATCGAATCGGAACTTGGGACAATGATAATCTTCAAAGTTTCCAGTCACACAAATCCCAATACTATCTTTGTTTTCACCACGAGTATGAGCACCTGGCTTATTAACCGGACGACCTTCTTGTATCTCACCATTGTGGTCTACCACATAATGATAACCAATGCCCCACCATCCTCTATCCTTGTGCCACGAATCGATCTGCTCAACCGTAGTCTCAGGCTTAGATGCTGAATGATGTACCACTATCTTTTTAATGGTTCTCATTGCGTAAGTCCTCACCTATATCTGTAGCCAAAACACCAAGGACTTCAAGCAAATCATCAATCAACTCTTTCTTTTCATCAGCAGTAAAACCACCTTGCGCATAACGCACAAGCTTTCCAACCAATGCAAAGATCTTCAACCAGCTCGCTGGCTCAACTGTAATCTTGGGTACCATTATATTTCCCTGTAGCTATAACCGCGAAACGATGCTTTGGGTTTCTTCTGTCCACCTTTGCGTGGCTTTACACTTGAGTATGCTTTCTTTTGTTTCTTGCTACTCTTCTTTGTTTTCTTGCTACCGTACATGGGACCTCCATAAATGTTAGACATATTATTTTTGCATTGACAAGACATATATTATCTCCTCGTTCGTTTCTTTGCCGATGGATTTTTAGTTTTTTTTCCTTTCGGCCACAAGTCTTTACAAGCCCAGTAACCTGCTGTTGTTTGATCAGACTTGGAAGAACACTTATGACGTGCTCTAAAACTTTTCTTTGCAGAATCAGAATAGTTATGACCATACCCTTTGGCACCATACTTAATCAACTTTTGACGACCAGCTTTACAACCAAGCACAACCTTTTTCTTTTTGCCATACCCTGGCTCTCCTTTACGCAAAGCTCGAGGACGATTGCACTTCATTGCTTTTTTATTTATCGACTTGGGCATCCTTAATATCCTTAATATCTTCTGACATCACATCTAGTTTTTCAGACAATCTCAACATATGTTCTTGATACATCTTTCGATCGTCATCACATCGTACCATCATACCATCTATCTGATCAACATATAACTGAGATATATACCACAATGCAATACATGCAAGAACCAACGCACCGCCTTGACCTAACACAAGTTCAAATATTTTTTCTTTATTCATACTCATATATCACCTCAAAAAAAAAGCGGCTGACATTATTATAATAACATCAGCCGCCCAACCCAACACAACAGATTGATTAACTATACCCAATAATCAACAATAATGATTTCGCCATTGGCTGGATTTGCACCCAAAGTAACGACTGTTGCTGATCCATTATCGGTTACAGTGTATTCAGATGAATCGGCCGGAGAAGAAGCCTTTTGCAAAAGTCGTTGACCATTGCGATACACTCGTACACCTTGAGCAAAATCTGAAAGACTAGAAGCAGGAATACGTTGAGACAATGTAAATGTAGCAGCACTACCATTAGGAGCAAAGTCATCAGTATATGGACGCATGCCAAACTTAGTAATGGTTACAGCATTCCCAGCCAGTTGTCCCTCTCCGATTCCAAGGTCAGCTACCTTGACACCAGATCCAGACTTAGCAAGAGTAGAACCATCCAACTGTACAGTAAGATCAGACACAGCAGCAGAACCATTGTATGCTGACATGGAAATACCTTGACCAGCTGAAAGACTGTCAAGGTTTGCACCAAGAGCCTTACCAGAAATAGTACTGTTCGCAAGCTTTGCATTTCCAATAGCACTATCAGCAATGTAAAGACCATTTGCATCTTTTGTAATCGATCCACCAGATTCTGATTTTACCTTTACGTCCAGTTTGTTACTGGTAAACTGAAGACCAGGATTGGTAGCAAGATCAACAGAGATAACATCTGGATCTCCAGACGAATCAATATCAATACCGTTTCCACCTTGAAAAGTATCCGGTACTTGTGCATCAACATATGCTTTGATTGCAGCAGCTGTTGCAAGCTTAGATGCAGACGCTGAAGATGCAAGGTTTGTTTCAAGGTCAGCAGACTTCATCTTTGCAAATGATACTGCTCCTGAGTCAAGTTTATTTTCGTTGATGATCGAATCAACCAACTGATTTCTTACAAGAGTTATAGCCATGGTTACCCCCTAGATTGTTTTGTATGTAGCTACAATGGTTGTACCACTTTCAGGTACAAAATCCAACTGTATAGTACGAGCATTTATTACAGTCACTTCGACTCCAGTTCTCTGCCGTACTCCATTGTAATATATCACAATGCTCGAAGTATTAAAGGCATACGTAGTCACAAAACTGTTGGAAACACCATCGATTTGTGACGACAAATCATCTGATATATCTTTATCACCAAATGCACCACCACCATTACCAAATGCATCTATGTTCGATGATATACCCATCACACTCTCCATGTAAGTTTTATCTGCCTAACATTCAAGCTACCAGCATCCGTCTTTATCCACACATGACTGGGCCATGTATCAGCAACATCAATCTCAATCTTTATAATACTTGATGTCTTTGTTGCTGTTGTAATCCCCAATGACATACCAACTTGTGTATCTCCAATAATACACATGTCACCATAAGTGTCTTCTGTAATCCGAACTGTCAATGCATTCGCACCTGACAATGTATCACCATAGATTGTCAATGCACTCAGTGTACCACCAAGTGTAGGCATTGTATTCTGCCGCTCTCTAATCGTAGGTATGATGTCAAAAACCTGCCAGTTTGTATCGATAGGCGCATTATAATACTGTACAAGTTTTCTAGCGGTTGTCATTGTGATTCCTTATCAGCCTGATCCAATGCTCTGTTTACACGATTTAACTGATATATTATGTTCTTTTCAGCTGGCGCACCCTTGAGAGGTGTTGCCAAACCTAACTGATACAATGACCATAATATAGCACTTTGTGTGTCTCCTTCAAATACTTCTGATATTTTTCCACCTTGTATTGTTCCAGTCTTTAAGTATCTACTCTCAAAAGGTACAACCTTTTCTCCTTCTGGAGTTACGATTCGATCTCCACGCTTTGCAGAAAACATTTCTGCTTTGGTTAAATCTCTTTTAAATCGTTGACCAAACAATCGAACAAACAAATCATTAACTGGTATGCCTTCTTCTTTTGCCAACACATCTAAACCTTGATTGATAAGTACACCTGCTGCTGTCAATCCAGCTGCTTCATCATACAAATAACGTTTGTAACCTGCCAATCCCTTTTCTCCATCTGGAAAATCATACAACACACCTGCATCAGTTTCTTCCGAACCCATAGTTAATGGTTTTCCTGGCATTTTACGCCTTGGTATCAAACCATACCGCTCAATAAAATACTCGAGATTACCTGATGCCTCTGCATCATATTGTAAATACGGTGGAAAAGGTGGTATCCTTCCAGATTCCTTTGCACGAAAATACTTTATATATGGGCCCATATATGGCTTTTGTTCTCCAACATATAAAAACAATGCCTCTGCCAACTCTGATGAACGATTGGCTACCAATCCTGTAGAGATTAAATCTAACAACTGTATTTGAGGATTAGGTGGACCACCAACTGTTAAAGGTACATCATCGATTTTGCCAGCAAAAATATTATACACCCTTCCTAGTTGTTGATTTGTGTAGTCATTATAGTCTTCAGCCATTTGTCGACTCAATACATCTTGAGATCTCAACATTCGTAAAGACAACGATGGTTTCCCTGTAACTACACCTTTGTATATAGCATTGATTTGACTGGTTATCATTGTTCTTTGAAACGCATAAAACCATATTGCATTAGATAAATATTTCTTTTCAAAATCAGACAACGTACTGTAATCCAACATCGATGACTTACCTGCTGTTACTGCTTCTTCAATAGAATAACCATTACGCAAATACTCTACAAATGCAACACGACGTAACTCACTATCTTGATATCTAGATAACTGTGTAAATATATTGTTTTGCGATGTACGTGTATTCTCCAATAGTTTTTTTCCTGCTTTATACAATCTAGGATTATTACGTAAAAATGCTTGCTGTGACCTATAACGATTCAAACCTTGTTCATTAATACCCAACTCTATCAACATTGCATTTACTTGTGAGTCAAAAAACTCTGCATCAGCACGAGAGTATTCCATACCACTTTGATTGATTATTCGTCGTAACTCTCCAGCTGTATAATCTCTTTTTGCACCATCTTTTGCAAACACAACGATTTCTTCTGGTGGTGCAAATCGTAACTTATTGGCTGCTGATAAATCAAAAACATTGGGTTTACCCAAAATCTTTAACAACTTATTTAATCCTGACACAACAGGTACTTCTGCACCCAAATCAAAAGATCTAGATACTATTCTAGCAACTGATGATAATCTCAAAGGAGCATTCAAAACAGTAGCCGACATTATAAATGGAGCAGTTATACGATTAAATCCAAAGAAACGAGTATTCGGTGCATTTTGCCCACCCAACATTGCTGCTGTAGTCCATCGACGTAACATGCCTAAAGTTCCTATAACAGTATTAAAAGCGATTTGAGTCAGTATCTCAGCTCTATTTATAGTTCCTTGTGCATCTTTCTTAAATGCTTGTTGTGCATATTTATTAAATGCCTGACTTTTAAACACCCTCTCAAAGTATTTTGACTCTGTCATTTCAGTAATCAACTTGGCACGTTCAGCTATATCTTGCCCATATACCAAAGCCAAGTTCTCCTTACCTATCATTTTGATTCTTGGATTTATCGACTTCAATGCTTTCGATACTGCATTGGCATTCAAACCATACATTGTCATACGATCTGTTACTTGCTGTATCTGTTGAGCAAAAAGAGAATCGGATAAAGGGCCTTTACCTATACCAGTCAACTTACCCAAATATTCTACATTCATAGTCTTAATCATACCAGGTAATGATTCTTTTATCTCTTTTACTACTTTTAGTTTTGCTCCCATTAAATCTACATCAACATTTTTTTTCATACTTTGTAAAACAATATTTTCTTGCACTGTATTTAAAACAGTTTTTAATCGTTCATTTACACGATCAAATGTTCTACTTTTGATTAAAGGAGCTTTATTGTTATCTGCAATGATTACTGTACGCAAAAAATCATCCATGTTTATTGCAACAGTTTCTTGTTCTACCATCTTGTTTAAATATTTCTGCAAAAACTTTTCTTGTACAGATCGAGATGTATTTACCCAAACATCTTTCATCATGCCATCAAACAAGATTTCTTTTACCTGATAAAACACAACATTCTTCAAATCTTCAGAAAAGATTTTCATATTATCGCCAGCTGCCAATGTATCACGTATGGTCTTCTCTACTTTTTTACTTATTGCCTCTACCGATTCTAAACCTACCATACCCTCCTGAGTTCTTTTCATCGACAAAACAAAATCAGGCTCTGTTCTAGCAAACTTTGCAATCGCTTCTTGTGTGTTCTGTAACTTTTGGATGCTCATCATCTTCTGTAAAATCGGAAGAACAAAGTTTTCATCACGAGAAAATATACTCTTCTTCAATCCATACTGTTTTAATATGCCTCCACCTGGCAATGATCGCAACCCTTCAACAACTTTTTTCAAAGTACTAGGATTTATAGGTTTTAAGTTATTCGGTGCAAAAAAAGGTCGCTCAGGATTCTTTACAATCAACTTCAATAACTGGTCTTGTTCTTTTGCAAACTTCAACATTTCTGATGTAGAGATAACTTTCTTTGTTAATACTTCAGGACCTACAAAAAAGTTTTTCAACACAGATTCCCATTGACCATACCGTATAAAACCTTCCTCGTATACATCCATGTATTTAACCAAATCATCAATAACTGTAGCCAAATCATCATACTCAAGGTTCTTTAAACCTACCATGTCTTCAATAAAATCTTTTACTTGCTTATGACCATATCTTTCCGATGCTGCCTGCAAAGTTCTACGCTTAGAAGCTTCTTTACTTTTAAACATCTGATCTTCACGTATCTCTTTAATATACTCATCAATCTGATTGTTTATCTGAGCTTCTTCTTTTCTTAACTTTTGTAAATCTTTCATTTCAGATTCAACTGTTTTAGCTAAACTCCTATCAAAGATTTCTTCTTGTTGAGTTTTAATCTTTGATAAAGACTCTATCCTCTCTTGTTTTTTTTCTGCTCGTGCTTGTCGTTTTTGTTGGATTTTTTCTTGCAACCGACTCTTAAAGTTTTTTTCATATGGACTAACACCAACAAAATCTTTACGTGCTGTTGGACTTATATCAGATATCTGTGGTTGATCTGCACGTATTGCTGTACCTTTACGAAACGATCTTTCTAGCTGAACACCTAAGTCCATATATATTCCGCTTTGTACATTTATTGCTTCCGCACCTTCCGCTTTAGTTGCTCTTTTTATATTTGCAATAACTTGTTTAGGTGCCGCATCTGCCGCTGTTTGTACACTTCGCTCAAAACTTTTAAATGCTGCTGATGCACTATCATTAAAAAACTGAACAGGTTGAGTTGGACGACCTTGCAATATCCGTATTGCATTAGCCAAACCTTTTGCCTTTATTGCAAACGTTGACTTTTTTCCACGAACTTGTGGTATAAATGTATCACCAGCAACTATACCCGCATCTGCTAAATCTGATTGTAAACCTGCTGTACGTAATCTTGTACCACTTAAATAATCAAGAGCCAGTTGTGCACCAACACTATCGAATAACTCTTGTCTCTCGATTGCAGTAAATGGTTGACCATTCTCTAACTTTTGTTGTACACCAGGTGAAAACTGTATCCCACGTTGTTGTTGATAACCTCGCAATGCAGCCAATCGATCCGGTGTAAATATATATACCTCTTGATTGTTTACTGATTTAGCTTTAAAATCCAACAGTTCTCGATGTTCTTCCAAATACTTTGTGTATTCCCTTGTAGGTTTACCTCTTGAGGTATATATCTTGCTTTTGGGTACTGCAACATTATCTGATATGTGTACCAAATCAACAGGCATTGTACGTAAAAGATTATCTCGGATTACCTGTGATGTACTAGAACGAATAGCATCATATATAACTTCTGGAGAGTTACGAATCGATTCTGGTATTTTTTCATATACTTTGTTTTTATTCAAAACATCTAACGATTCTCTCAATGCCTTTTCTTCAACTGCACGTAAAGGACGACGTTTTGATTGTTCAAGTATCGTTCTTGTCTTTGACCATGCTGACGTTACTGCATTTTTATTTTGTTGTACTACAACCTTTTCAACCTCATCTAAAGGTATATTTCTAAATCGAGCTACAGCTATTCCACGCTGTATTAAATCCGATGCAACCTTAGGTTTACCACCCTTTTCGATTACCTTTATTGTTTCATTTGCTACTCGATTTACTCCACGCAATAATGCATCATCACCACTCAATACGCCTTCAACACTAGGTACTATTTTTGTTTTTAAATATCTACTTTGTGGTATCCTTTTTGATAATGCAGATGATTCATCAAAAGTCCATCTCTTACCAAGAAAGGAATCACGTACCTTAGATCCTGCAACAATGTCAGCACCCATCTCTGATGCTTTATATGATACAGTATGTGGATCTAAAAAATCATCTACTGTAACACGAACACTAGTTAACTTATCCAAATCAGGCATTGTCTTTGTCATTCGTTTAAAAGCATTTTCCAATGACTTACGTTGACCTGCAAATAGTATTCCTCTTGATACAGCTTGTGCTGGCTTAACTACAAAACTCAATGGTAAAACAGGAACTGCAAACTCAGGCATAAATGTAGTAACTGTGCTAGCAAAACTACCTTGCACTGTTGGATCCAATGGATTGTAGTTGGTTTCTGGAGGAAGAGATTGTGCACCCAGCTGTGAAAACAATCCTTGACCTTTTATCATATTGGTCAATCCCTGACCCAGTGCACCTTCCATTTCTGTTTTTTCATATCCTGCACCTTTTCGTGTAGCAATCGGTGCAAGTTTACCTTTCATTTTTTCTGAAACAACTTGACTAACAAATGGCTGTAAATATGTAGGCAATGCAGATGCTACCGTACCTGCAACAACAGAACGACCTTCATCCGTTTGTATCAAATCATTTACCCAATCCAATGCAGGAGCAGCAAACGCTGATGTAATGTTCAACGACCTTAATCCAACTGCCAATGGTGTTTCAACAATCCCGGCATCAACATAAGGAGTTTGTGTTAAAAATAACTTAGCTGTATCTTCTGCAACCTCCTTACCCTTTTGACCCAAAGCAAACGGTCTTATATCATCAGTAAAACGAATCAGTTCTTCTTCACGTTCTTTTATTGCTTTCTCAACTTCCTCATCTGTTTTGCCTTGTTTTTTAAAAAATCTTCGAAGATCTTGCTTTCGTTGATTTCTTACAGATTCCTTTACTGCCTCCATTTGTTTTACTTGCTCATCCGTAGCAATACGTTGTGGCTTTAATCCTTCAACAAACAACTCTGCTGTTGGACTAGGTATAACTGTTTGATCTCCTACATCAATATAGTCTGCAAGAGCACCAAGACCCTTAATAATAGTTGCTTGTAAAACAGGATTACTTGTAACTGATCCAGCAATCGTTTCAGTTAATGGTTGTAATGTTGACAAATCTTGTAAATCTACACCCTTTGCTTTTCGAATCTGTCCTGTTTTTCTATCAACAACCAAACCTGCTTTAGGGTCTACAATCCGAGACATACCTTTTGATACTGTATATGGATCTCGATATGCCTTTGTACCAATCCTTAAAGGCTCAGTATCTATTTGAAACTGACGAATCGATGCTTTGGTCATTAAATCTTGTTCTTCTCGTGATAACGATTGACCCAACTCTTGTTCTCGTCTTTTCGCCTCTCTTTCATCTATTTCACGAGGTACAGTAAATCCACCTCTACCTTGTAATCTTTGACGCAACTGATACTGTTGTACAGCCTCAGTTTTATCTGGTGGAACTGGAGGTACACCTGCTTCTCTTTGCAATGCATTTGATAAATCCAACTGCAGCTTTTCAAGTGTTTGATTATATTCGTTTACTTCTATATCTCCAACATTATATCGATTCTGTAAATCAAGTATCTGTTGTCGTATCTCTGCTGCTGTAGTCATTACACACCTACTTCTTGCCCAGTGCTTTCAATGCCTCTAAGTATTCTCTATTCTGGGAACCGTCCTTCATTATAATCGGTGCTTTGGTTCTTTGCTGCGCCATTACTCTACTATCAAAAGCAGAGATTGCTCTCATCTGTTCTTCTGGAGAACCAAAACCCTGTTGAATGCGATCAACTACAGATTGATATGTATTGTTTTGTCGAAACGTACTGTTCAATGGATCAAATGTTTCTTTGTATAATGATACACCCAACTCTTCTGGCTTACCCTTACTTCGTAAATCCTCATCCGATTCATACGACAATCTAGCACTCTGACGTTGTGTAGCATAAAACCGTTGCTCCAATGGTGTACCTGCATTTTCTGTCGATCTTTTCTTAGGAGATTCAAGTATCTCACCAGCTCGAGAACGGACTTGCTCAAAACTATCTAGCTTAGGCTGTATACTTCTCACACGCTGTCCTTGACGCATTATATTCAACTGGCGTTCCAATGCTAATGGATCCAACAATCGTCGCTCCTCCAATGATATCAATGGAGTTTGTGTTCGCTCAATCTGTAACTCTTTGTATGCATTGACAGCAGCCTCACCTACTGTAGCAATCTCATCCTCAGTCAACTGAAATGGTGTATCATCATCAGCACGTAACTCATTAAACACAGGCTCTGCTTGCTTACGTAACTCATCTATGTACTGCTCTTCTGTTGCTCCTTCTCCAGGTACTGTCTTCAATATAGGTTTATATACAAAAGGTTTCTTCATTGGAGGAGGTTGTATATTTAATCGAAACTGTTTCTTTAGTATTTTATTTAACTTTGGTGCTTCTGTATCTATATACAACTGTCTTTCTTTATCGTACCTTCGATCAACATCAGCATCCGATATATCGATTACTTCAGCAAACATACCTGATTGCTGTAGATTTTTAGGTTGTGGATTATTTAATAAATCATCGATTATACTATTCACTCGTTCTCTATTTTGTTCCTTTTGATCTTCAGGAGTATATGTTTCGAACATATCCATTATGCTTTCTTTAATCTTACGTCGTACTCCAGCAAGTTTGTAATCTTCTCTAGCATACTTAAACTCAGGATCATCATCACCAATCAAACCTTCTGCTTCCGATAAGTCTTTTACATCATCTTTTGCTTTTTGCACATTACTAAAAAAAGATGTTCCTTGTAATGCAGTATTAAAATCTGCTTCAAAAGTATTACCTGCTTGACCTATATCTTGAAAAACCGATTGCAACTTATTTATATCTGTACTTATACCTTGAGGCAATACATTGCCAGATAATACAACTTTATTTGCATGTTGTCTTGCATCCATGTCTAATCTTGCCATTTTTCTAGTAGCTTCGTTTTTGGCTTGCTCTAAACGATTCCGTTCTTGTTGAGATGATGCTTGTGCTTGTGCTCTTGCAATATCATCTCTGTATCGACGCATCGCATTTGTTTCACCTGTTTTATGACGTTCAAGTCTATTTTTTTGTTCTACTCTAAGCTTCTCTCGTCTATTGTATTCCAACACTTCAGCACGTTTCTTTGCTATATTTATATTGCCAGATCGTAAATCTTTCATGTTGCGCGCAAGCATCTTAAGATAATCATCATAAGACCTTTGCTCCAACTTCAATACATCCAATGCAGCTTTACGTGCCTCTACATCTGATTGATACGTACTCAATGCTTCTTGATATGCAGTCTCCATCGCACTGTTTATTCTGCGAGTATTCGACTGCATATACATATTTACAATCTCATTTGCTACTTCATATGACATTAGTAATCTCCCAAAATAAACGCTAATAAATCTTCTTCGGAAAATGGATTACCCAATACTCTAGCAGGATTAGTATAAAACAACAATGGATTTTGAGACAACATTGCCTCTACTGAAGTTGGCCCATCAGTGCCCAAACCATCTTGAGTTTTGCCAGACATACTAGCACCCTCAACTGATTTGTAACCTGGCTCACTTCCTCCCAAGCCCAACACTCTAGCTGTCGATGATATGACTTCTTGATCTTCTTTACTAGGCTTGTCTCTTTCATATGTCTCTTCTGCAAACTTCATCTTTGCTGCAATACCACCCGCCTGTGTCAATCCTTCTCCAGCTGCACCCAACAAAGACATCACCGCTTCACGCTCCATTGCTTTGCGTTGCAACTCTTGTTGACGCATCATTGCTAGTTGTTGCTGTTGTTGCTGTGCTACAGTCGCATCTCTTTCTGCCACTGCTCTTTGGGCTTCTGCTCGAGCAGCCTCTGATGTTTGTTTCAACGCTTGTTGTTGTCGAAACGCTGCACCTTGACCAATGTCTCCTACCGCTTGACTTGCACCAAAACGTGCCAATGCTTCTCGTTCTGCCGTTTGTACCGGAGACATCACTTGTGTACCATACGCTTGACGATCTTGATCTGACATACCAAAAGCAGATTCCGCTTCCATACGTTCCAACTCTTTTAATCTACGACGTTGCTCATCGGTCAACTGTAAATCTTTTGCTGCTCCACTTGCACCAATAGCTCCAGACACACCTTTTATCAGCGATCCACCTAATCCTGACAGCAATGCTAACTCTAGTCCTGTCATAACTTACCTCACATATAAAAACATTCTAATGATACTGACCATGATACATTTTGACATTTACCAGCAGTCGATTGTGCTGCTAATCCAATACTGTAACCACGAACTTGACTAGATATATCATCCAATACAAAACCATTTGTTGTTTGTACACCATCTATCAATATATCTAAACCAACCAATCCCTTACTTTCATATACCTGATGATGTACAATACCGTCTGTAATATATTTAGCATTTAAAGTTGGAAATAGTTTTGTAACACCATCCGTTCCATCTGAATCAGATTCAGACTGATGTATCATTGACCATTGAAAAAATAATGTACAGGGACGTAAAATGTCAAATGTTATGTTTGTATACGGTATGTATGCTCTCGGTATTTTTGAACCACTCGCACCTGTTCTATCCGTCAACCAACGAGAACAATAAGATAGATTGTTTAAAAAAGTACCGTTATTTCTACCACCAAATATACCTGATACATTTACAGATATATTGCCTGTTGGTTCATATCGACCTTCCATTATATGATGCGTGTCTATCCATTGACCTGTTGCAAAATCCGTACCTGATAGTTTGGCTTGTTTCTTCTGCATTGCATCAATATTGCTACGTACATCAGCAGCATTCGCTACCTCTGATGTTGCAAACGTTTTTGGAAATGTAATACTCATTGTTCCCTCATTACCAAATATGCCATATAACTACGAGACACAGTATTCGTTTGTACACCTGATGATGTTGTTAATAATCTCCAAGAGTTTTGTGCAACACCTGTTACAGAATCATACTTTTGATCCAACAACCCTCGTATACGCAAACGCAAACCATATATAACTATGTTGCTGTCTGGAGCATAAATCCAATCTCCATAACCTGTTGATGGATTGGGTGTACGTACTCGAGTTGATGAATCATGATAAACCAATGCATGAGGAACAATCGTACATCCATACCCTTGAGATGTATGTGTACCATAAGATGTAATACTACCTGGACTTCCGGCAATCCCTTGTTCAAAATCTCCTTGATTGGGTACTGCTTCCCAACTACCACCAAAACTACTTTGATACTCCAACCATATTGCCCACACACAACCATTATTATCTTGCACATTGACTGGAGCAAGATCGTTTACAACTGTTTCATAATCAAACTGCCAATATACTCGTATCAAATCTGTTGTTGTTACAGGCTGCAATAGTGTCCAAGTTTGAATCGTTACTGGTGAATCAAAAGGTGAAGTTGTTGCTGTATTTGCTGATGCTGTTACTGGAGTTGTATTGTCATTACTATCTGCTGCAACCAATATAATCCCGCTTTTTCCATGACCATTATTCAAATCGAACACAGGTTGATCAATACCTTCGTTTCGAACATTGTCTCCATCCATCGGGAATGCCGCATTTACTTCTGTAAACTGTTGATTCAACTGAGTTGATGTATAACTAGATCCCCTCTTTATTGGATCCGCATTGGTTATTCTGCTCATCTCCATCTCCCAATAAACATATGCTGCATTGATAAAAGCGTAAATAAACATCTAGTGTTTTCTGTTGCACCCGCAGCTACAGACCTAGCTTGAACAGTTACTGTATTAGGTGATGCTGTGATTGGAACATCACAAACCATTCGATATGTAACTGTAGCAAGAGACAACTTATATGCTGAACATACTTCTACACCATCAAACAATAATCGAATCGATGTTGACTTTACATTCGTAAATGTATACTCAAGATTATTGTATACATGACATGAAAACTCCCAATGTAACATTCCATCTTTCATGTCAGACAATGTAAACTCATCTACAGTTACCCATCCACCACCATATGTGTTGTATGTGATTCCTCTAAAATCACTCGCACCTGCAACAATCGATGTATCTTCTAAGGCTGTATTGTCACCACGACGAAATATCTGAACATAATGTAGCGCCTTGTCCTTCTTATTGGCTTCATCAAATACATTCACTGGTGTCATGGTGCGATCAATACCACCATTCAAACTACTCTTCTGTGTATTATATCCCTGATTAAACTGCTTATAATCGATTATCGCATTGTCACGAGGATATCCTTCTGTCCACTTCTTGCTCATAACTTCTTACCTTTTATGATTCGTGTGCCAGCTGCTGTATAATCTATCGCATATCCAATCACATGCATGTCTGCTGTTGTTTCTATCATAAACTGAAACCAGCTACAGGCTTTTGTATATATGTCATATCGCAACATTGTAATCAATGGCTCTTGCCAACTTGCTCCACTATCCAACTGTGCAACATTGTACACAGGTTGGTCTGCAATGTCAGCTGGTTGTTGACGCAAAGCTTGAGATGTATGCTGTGTTGTATAATCGTAATCAGTAAAAAACTTCAATGGTATGTCTTGATCCCCACCTGTAGCCAAGTAAATATACACACCATGTATCTTCTTCTTAAGCGATGCATCACCCATATCCAACCATGCTGATCGAAGAATCGATGTCGGTGCATTCAAATCTACAATCGCATCTTCACGTTTTGTCTGACCTGTACATCGACGATGAGACAATACCATAATACCATGCTGATTAGTTGAAGATGGCGCAGCATCGGACATACCAAAAAGAACATCACCCGTTGCATTTACAATCATTTGACCCATCGGAAAGTCTCTCGTTGACCAACTTTGTTTATCTGTATGATACACCAAAACCATATTGTTTACAGGACTACCATCTACAGGAAACGAAAAGATTAACTCTCGCCTCTTTTTGCTGTATACACCCGATGCTTTTGCCAATGCATCAACATTGACGCGTCGAAACAAATCACGTAAATGAGGTGTAACATTTTGTACATTGGGGCTATCGCTGTAATCCAAGTTTATATTTACGCTGTACACACCATCATACGATAAAAATACTACACCAAGACCTGGGACCGACACAATCGTATTTGTTGCAATCGTACCAATATACTGAGACAAACTTGCTGATGAAAAGTTTGGATAATCACCTTGCAATATATCAATACTCTTCTCTCGGAAAATCAACAAATGAGAAAAGTATGAGTATAATCCTGTAAGACCACCACCCTGTCTATGGCCTAGTGTGATAAAAGAAAATGCTCCAAACTGGTCTGGTCTTGCAGGATTAGAAAAATATAACGTCAAGTCCTCATCACGACCACCATCAAGAAACAAACAATCTTTGTATACACCAACAAATCTTGCCTTTCTAGCCGGCATTACAATAGAGTTGTTTTCTAATGGAGCCTGAGAACCCAATGCTGTATCCGGTATATCATCTATAAATATATCATCTCGATTATTGGGAACTTCAGCAACAAAATAATACGTCAACGAATCATTGCCTGCATCATCTGAAAAGTTTTTTGTACGATATATTCTACGTGCAACAACATCTTCATTGCCTGTTGGTATATCAACATTTATTGCATATCGATATTTTTGTGTAGGCGTAGTCCATGATATGGTATTTGAAAAAGAAGATAAAGGACCCTCAGAACCCGCTGTATTTACAAAAGAGATTCTATATCGATATTTATTTTCTTTGGTACTAGTTGGTATTCCAAGGCCTTTATCTTTAAAATCAGTTTGAGGAGTAGAAGCTGGAAAAAAAAATACACTGATTTTATCTCCATCTGTCGAAGTCGATGATGGATCTGTCTCTACTCCCCATACAACTGGAGCGGATGGCAATGAATCAAAACCCAATGGCAACTCAACCAAATAGTTTGTTGTATAACTTGTACACGGCCACAAATGACTTTTGGCTGGTCTATTGTATCCATTGACATAAATAATGTATCTTCCAAACTGAGCATACTGTGTACCCACTTCTGACACCAGTGGCTGTACTCTTGCTGTCGATAGCTCTTGTTTTTTTAATGGGCCAGTAAAATCATTCAGCTGGTACAACACACCCGACTGCTCAAACAATATACTGTCTTGAGCTCCTTGGTGACGCTGCACATAAAACATGCTATCAATCACACTC
>CEPR01039019.1_pt1 | contig 19279 bp, 36 predicted proteins | sample 530431 | NCBI WGS metagenome assembly CEPR01 (sample SAMEA2620078, study PRJEB7988) | marine metagenome | isolation source: saline water (ENVO:00002010), including
CGCCGGGGGCTTCTTTTTTTGGGCAAAAAATTTTTCGGCTTTTGTTTGCGAAAAGAAATTTGCCCCCCATATTAGTGATGTAAAAACAATAAATCACACCGATGACCTACGAACAATTTAAGAAAATCGCCCCAAGGGTGAAGGCCTTGCAAGCCAAGCAAGCCGCCAAGACAATCACAGCCGATGAAAGTCAGGAATTGTTTGCCATCATGTTTGGCGAGGAGTACATGGCAAGCAACGACAAAGGTTCACGCAAGCAATACGCCGAGCAATGAGACCTACTCCTGACAACATCAAAGCCATCATTGCGCAACAAGGCTACGGCGGCATCAAGAAAGCCATTCGCGCAACCTACTGGGACTTGTACAAGGCCGGCTACAACCGCAAGGAAATGAAAGAAACCTTGAGCCGTGCGTTCGGCACCGAGGACGCATTCATTCGCAACTTCATCTACTTTCAATTCCATGATTGATTTACCAATGGGTGCCGTCAGCGATTGTTGCGGCGCGCCGTGCGACCCGGACATTCCAATTTGCACGCATTGTCTTGAATGGTGCGAGTACGAACATGAATAACCTAAAACAAATGGACAAGACCCTAAAACCCAACGGCATCAGCCACACCGTCATGCCGGAAGACCCGGCCAAGGACTACAACGCATGGATGGAGCATATTACCGCCAAATCCATTGAACGCGACGCGGACGAGTTTAAGAGGCAATTAGATTGGTTGTGGCAATGTCACTGGTTCCGCTCCCCGGAGGAGGCCGACCGCTTCAAGACACAATACGACCGAATCTGGAAAAAGTTTAAGAAAGAAATTCAAAACCACGCAAAATGAGCGACAAGACCTACAACGGCTGGACGAACTACGCAACGTGGCGCGTCAACCTTGAAATCATTGGCGACAATGAGGAATACTACAACGAAATGATTGAGGAAATGAAAGGCGACGACGACGACGACATTTTGTACGCACTCAAAGACCAATTGATTGTTTGTGTCGACGAATGTCTTGACGCTCATGACACCAATTGCCACGGCCTTGTGCGTATGTACGCAGACGCTTTTGTGGCAAACGTCAACTACCACGAAATTGCCAAACACTTGTTGGATTCCTACAAGATCGAACAAGCGCACCAAAACGAAGCAACGTGAAGGACCACTACGAAAAGAAAAGCGGCGAGACAATTGTCAAGGACGCCCTCGACTTGCCCTCCGTGTTCATGCCCGACAACGGGTGCATCTTCAAGCCTGACCGCATGGAGGAGATGGGGTACACGCAATACCTCGACACCCAGCACCCTGACCGCGACTACATCACGCGGTGGTGGTTTCGTGGCGAACACAACCGAGACAGAGTAATTAAAGGCATCAAGGCACAAGGCTTTGAGGTCGTAACCATCGCCCCATGAAAGTCAGAAACGAACACCTTGGAATGGACAGCGACGGTATTCCTTTTGACCCCTTTGGTATGCGTGAAGCGTATGAGAGCCTTTGCGAAGCAGTCGACCGAATAACAAAACCAGCGCAAAGGAGCGCACAAAATTCAATCAAAATGGCACAAGCCAAAATTACGCGGATTGAACCCGCAAACCCCCCAACGTGGCAAGGAAGCCACGGACTCATGTACGCCTTTGACGTCGAACTTGACGACGGCACTAACGGCTCCGTCAATTGCAAGACGCCGAACAAGTGGAACGTCGGTGACGACGTGGAGTACACGGCGCAAAGCACGCACCACGGCACGAAGCTACGCCTCGACAAGCCGGGATTTAACGGTCTACCGAAACCTTTTGCAGGTGGTGGATCGAACTCAGACAACACCAAGGGCATCATTGCTTCGTGGGCCGTCGGTGTGGCAATGCAAGTTGCGGACGCAAGCGCACCGAACTACGACCAACAGGTCATGCAGTACGCACGGCTTGCGCTTGAGGCTCGTCGTCAAATCAAAAACGAGGTCGAGCCGTGAGCGGTTGGAACTTTAAATGGAGCACAGGCCAGCCCAAGGACGACGGCCTTTACATGGCATGCTGGCTACAAAAAGATGAAGGCCAAGAGAGGGTTCCATTCTACGCCCTGTTGAAATATAAGGGCGGGTGGAACATTCCGGGCTGGTCCGAAGCCCCGGACTACTGGATGGAGGTGACGCCACCTTCAGAGGACTTTGAACAAATGAAAGAATACGAAAACGCAACAACATGAACAAGCACAACTCCCGATGGACTGAAGCCGACGAAAAACAAATGCTTCATCTCCACGCCCAAAGCAAAAGCCCAGCCGAAATGTCTAAGGTCATGGGTCGAACCTCTAAAGCCATCGCCCTGCGATTGAGCCAAAAGAACCTCAAGCCGTACCGCAAGCCGAAGCAGTCGGCCAAGTACACCAAGTACGTAAACGTCCCGCGCAAGACGGTCAAGTGGTTTTGGGGTGCGCTTGAAATCACAAAGTTCTGAGGCATGAAAGGCTACCTCATTAAACACTTTGGAACCTTGGACAAATGTGCCGAGGAACTTGGGGTGACTGTGGTGACGGTTCGCAATTGGATTCGCAAAAACCCGCGCGGCATATTGAAGCACGCGCCTGAAATAATTGCGACGAAAAACACTACGTACCTACAATTGCAGGGCGAGGTGATGGTGCGCCAGGAAGAAATTGAAAAAATTGAACCAACGGCGCACACATGAGCGACAAAAAAATCGCACAAGGTTGGATTGACGGAGGGGGCTACGGCTCCCTCCCACCCAACTCGCACAAGAAAAGCAGTAAATACCACACGGGGCCGCAGAAAACGTACTACAAAGGCGTCAAAACGTGGGATCCTTGGAAGAAACGTTGGTGGGTTATTCAGACGTACCCATGAATCACGGGTCATTATTTTCAGGAATCGGAGGTTTCGATCTTGCCGCGCAATGGGTTGGTTGGACAAACGTATTCAATTGCGAGTGGGAGGACTTTCCCCGCCGCGTACTTAAACATCATTTTCCACATGTCACGCAACACAAAGACATCAGGGACCTCGACGCGACAACTTACGCTGGACGAGTTGATATTGTCAGCGGAGGGTTCCCCTGCCAACCATACAGCCTCGCCGGAAAGCGAAAGGGCAAAGACGACGAGCGCCACCTGTGGCCCGAGATGCTTAGGGTTGTTCGAGAATGCGCCCCGCGCTACGTCGTGGGCGAAAACGTTCGCGGGCTTGTTAGTTGGAATGGAGGGATGGTCTTCGAGGAGGTGTGTACTGACTTGGAAGCTCTTGGGTACGCCGTTCAACCGTTCGTACTTCCGGCTTGCGGCGTCGGCGCCCCCCACAGACGAGATAGAGTTTGGTTTGTTGCTCACACCGACCACAAGGGAGGAGGTGATGGACACGCAGAAGTTCAAGGAGCGCATGGAGAAGTACGACAACGGGACAACAGTGCCAAATTTGGCAACGCAAGTCGTCGGACTGCTACCAACGCCGACAGCCGACAACGCCAGCGACAGGACGAAAAATTACGCACAGGGAGGGACGCCACTGCCGATGGCGATTCGCGCTCTCTTGCCAACTCCAACGGCGTACGACTGGAACACAGCGAGGAGTCCGGAGAAGTGGGACGAGTTCTCAAAGAAAACAGGCGTTACGCACAAGCCGCTAAAGCAACTTGCTGGGACAAATTTCCAACTGTCGCCCCTGTTTGTGGAGGAGATGATGGGATTCCCGAGAAATTGGACGGCATTACCTTTCCAAAGTGGCGACGAGAAAGCATAAAGGCCTACGGCAACGCAATTGTACCACACGTGGCCTTGCAGATTTTTAAGGCGATTGAATCTTTGGAAAATGGAACGAGAATTTAAGGGCGTATGGATTCCAGCCGAAGTGTGGTTGGACACAAAGTTGACGTTGGTCGAAAAGGCATTGCTTGCTGAGATTGATTCGTTCACTGGTGCGGGCAAGAGCTTTCACAAGTCGAATGAAACAATACAAGTTGAATACGGCATTAGCCGTCCGACAATTTCAAAGGCCATCAAAAAACTTCAGGGCTTGGGGTACATCACATCGACATCAGACGGTCGCGTTCGTCACTTAGTCGTACAAGCAGACCGAAAAATTCTTACGGGCAGGGGGAAAGATTCTTTCGGGCAGACCGAAAAAACGTTTCGGGCAGAAGGAAAGAATAGTACCCCTACTAATACATTAGAGAGAACAAGTAAAAAAACAATCAAAGGGAGTAAGGCACGCCCACAAAATTTGGACGAGGTTTTGGAAGCGTTCAAAGCCGTCGGCGCCGAGGAAGTAGACGCAATGCAGTTTTACGACTACTACTCGGCCAACGGTTGGACACAGGGCCGTGGCAAACCCATCAAGGACTGGAAGGCCGCCGCGCGCGGTTGGATTCGTAGAACACAACAATTCAAAGCAAATGAAAGACCTCGCAAAGGCACAACAACAACTGGCCCATCGGACGGCTCACTCATTGAGCAACATCTCCGCCGCCTCGCGGATGGATCCGGTACAGGCATGGCGTGAAGGCGTTAACGTTCAAGCCGCCTACAACAACCCTCAAACGCAAGCGGCGGTAGAAGCTACCTTGATTGCGATGGTCGCGAAGACGCTCCGGTACTTGGACTACTCCCGAACCATCACAGCCGACCAAGACATCATCGACGCTGTAGAACACTTGCGCCTTGAGTTCCCGGCCATGAAGCTCGAAGAATGGGCAATCATATTCCACCGGCTGAAGACGGGTCAATATCGTCCCGGTTACGAGCGTTTGAAGTTGCCTGAACTTGTGTCTATATTTCAGCAGTACGAAGGCGAACGCGCCGAGCGTCGCGAGGAAAATTGGGGTGAGTTAAAAAAGCACACACCAAACAACCTGAACGACGAGCAAGTGCAAGCCTTATACGCCAAATACGCACAACAACGCCGTGAAGCGATCGAAGCCGCTAAAAAGGAAACCGAAGTCAAGCACGTCCCAACGGACGAGCGAGGCCGGTGGAACTTCATCCCGTACCCGAACACGAAAGACAACGAACCCGAGGGGGGCGATGGTCAAAAAGGTTGATGCGGTCTTCTCTCAATACGTGCGGCTCCGCGCGACAGACGACACAGGACACGGGGAGTGCTACACGTGCGGCTCGCGTCGGCATTGGTCAGAGGTTGATGCAGGGCACTTTATGTCTCGGGCTTGTATGTCTACCCGGTGGCACGAGGACAACGTGCAATTCCAGTGCAAGCGTTGTAATGGATTTAGGTCGGGTGAGCAATTTCTTTTTGCCCGCAACCTCGACGCTGAGTTTGGCGAAGGAAAGGCTGAGGAGTTATTCATCGAGTCCAAGCAAACGCGCAAGTGGACGCGCGCCGAGCTTGAACAAATGTATCACCACTATAAGCGCCTCGTCGATGAGCTCCGAAGCTCGAAAGGGATTTGACGAGTGGTTCGTTGAGAACTACGACGACCTCGTCGCATCGGCTCGTGCGTTTCACCCGGACGGCTCCGATCTCGTCCACAATACCTACTTGCGAACCGTCGACGCGCTTGAGCGCACCGGAAGGCCAATAGGCAAGTACAACGCATACTTCCGACAAGCCATGTGGACAGAGTCAACGCGAGGGGCTTTCAAATCGCTTTACACGTACTTAGACGCCCCTCAAATAGAGTTGGCTAACCCCAGCCCCCAGCGCGACCCTTTCGAGGCCGAGAACGCGCTAATTTTGACTCGTCATTTAGCTTGGTTTGACCGAACTGTGCTTCAGCTTTACCTTGACGGCTACAACCTCCGTGAAGTAGCGAGACAATCAGGCATACCGCACACCACATTGTATCAATCTCTGCACCGAAGCAAAACAAAACTCCGCAATGTTCATCGTCAGCGCACAAACAAGGGCTAACCGTCTCAACATTTGCCGCGAGTGCGAGCACTTTGTTGCATCTACCAAAAGTTGTGGACCCCTCGTCACCGAGGCATTCACGGACTCGAAGTTGTGCGGCTGTCACATGCCAACGAAGACGCGCCTCAAGTGGGCCGAGTGTCCCTTAGGCAAGTGGGATGCGGTCATCACGGCCGAACAATTGGCAGAGGTCGAGGAGTTTCTCGACATTGTAAAAAGCAATCCCAAGTCATTGACAGATGGCGACCTTGCAGACATATACAATCGTGTGTTAGGCACGACACAACCCGCCTCCAATTGTAGCGCGTGCAACCGCAAAATGGTGCAAACCTTGAAAAAACTGATAAATGAAAGCAAACGAAATACCGCCAAGTGAGTCCTTTTACCTTGCTGTGGGCAACCTCGCTCACGAGGGCGGCTACTTCATGAAAAATGATGAAGCCCTTAATCGTGCTCAGCGAGGCGTCGCCCGACTGGGGATTGACTGGTCTGATGTCGTTGGGCCAGTACGCCGTCGGCATTTGGTCGATGCCCGCAAAATGGTCAGCTACTTCCTACGTGAGCAGGGGTGGACGTTCAAAGAAATTGGAGAGGTGATGGACCGCGACCATGCAACGGCAATGCACCACACACGCACTTTGTTTCATTTGATGGAATACGAGAAAGAGACACGACGTCGATACATTGATTTTTGTAGCGCATGACAAACAAACCTTTAACCTTCCGCAAGGCCAAACGCCTTTTGAATCAATGCGACGACTGGGTGCTGTTCACGTCGAAGAATAACAACGACGACACAGCTAACCTCGAGTGCGCCACCATGACTTCCACGTCATGGGCAATCCTCATTGACTTCGCAACCGCAGACGAAAACTTTTACAATGCCCTTGAAACCATCCTCCACACGGCCCGTGACATACGCGAAAACGGCCAATCTGAAGACGAATCCTAACAACCCGCGCGCAATTCGCAAGGATCAACTTGACAAGCTCGTCAAGAGCCTGAAGGAATTCCCTGAAATGCTCGAAGCTCGGCCTATTGTCATCGACAAAGATGGCGTGGTGCTTGGCGGCAATATGCGTCTACAAGCGGCACAACGCGCCGGCCTCGAAGAAGTGCCTGTGTACGTGCGAGAATGGGACGAAGCCAAAGACAGTCAATTTGTTGTCAAGGACAATGTCAGTTTTGGTGAGTGGGACTGGGACATGTTGGCAAATGAATGGGAAGTAGACGACCTCAAGGACTGGGGTTTGTACGTTCCAAAGTGGGACGACACAAACTTTGAAAGCGACATCGAGGACACAGGCGAATACGACTACCCGGAGGATCTTGTGCCAAACTCTCAGGTGCGTATGGTTCAATTGTTCATGAACAGCGAAACCGAGCCGGAATTCAAAAAGTGGGAACTGGCTTTGCGTGGCCCGCACGGTACAGACAATCTGACCGACACCATCTACGAGGTGGTCAAGAAAGCGTATGAAGACGGATTCGAGCATTATGGCGAAGGTTCATAAAGTCCGGCCGCGATTGACGGACGAGCAAACCAAAAAGCTCTCCGGGACGTTGTTGACAGACAAGGACTACAACAAGCTATTTACGTCCGACGTTGATGTGTACGACGAGGAAACCGGCCAATGCATTGCGAAGTTTCGCAAGCGCGTCATACCATCAAACATTGCTGAAGCGGCCTATGAAAACCTTAAGAAGGCCGCCACGCCAACGAACAACAGAGGCACAAGCACAGGGACTTCAGATGGCAAAGGCAAAGTGTCGCACCACCGCGTGAAGAAGGATGGTACCATTTCAAACTCTACTGGCGCACATACAGCCGTCAACAGTGGCATCATCGGTTTTTTTGACAGGAACGCGCGTTACCCATATTGTCGGCAAACGGCCTTCAACATCAATGAATTCGACAAGTTCAAGAAGGCGTACCCTATCATCAAATTCGTAGACAGCCAGTACGAGAAACTGATGCCTGATCACTACGCCAAACAAAGGGCCGTGGCAGACAATACCTCAAGTGACTTCACAATTCACAACACGGCGTTCACAACGGTGACGGTCAACAAGAATTGGCAGACAGCCGTACACACTGACAAGGGTGACTTCGCCGAGGGTTTTGGCAACCTCGTTGTGCTTCGAAAAGGCAGGTACACGGGAGGCTACTTCGTATTGCCCAAATGGGGCGTGGCGTTCGATATGCAGAATTGTGATTTGCTCCTGACTGACGTTCACCAATGGCACGGCAACACACCAATACACAAAATCGACGAAGATGCAACGCGCGTCTCGCTGGTCATGTACTACCGTGAGAACATGATTCACTGCGGCACGGGAGAGGAGGAAGCGCAAATTGCCAAGCGGCGTCAAAAGGGAACACGGCTAACGTAATGTGTGGGGTCGTCGGGTTTTCGTGCGACGCGCCACAAGCCGCGCACTACGAGTTGCTCAAACGCATCATGCGTGAAAGCAAGATTCGTGGGTTGCACAGCTTCGGAGTGGCGTACGTCGACGACGGCATCAAGGTCAACAAGGTCCACGACCTCGACGAGCTTGACATACCTCAGGCCACGCGCATCATTTTCCACAACCGCTACTCGACAAGCGGGGACTACCTCGACCACGAGAACAACCAACCCTTGTCAAACAAGTCAACGGCGCTTGTATTTAACGGTGTCCTTGACATGCGTACAAAAGACGAAATGGAAGCCGCGTACAACGTCACTTTGTCGTGCGACAATGACGGTGCGCTACTGCTCGAATTGTGCAATGACGACCCCGAGGAAATGTTGCAGTGGACGAAGGAACGCAACGCCAGTTTTGCTGGCTTGGTTTTAAGCTCGTCAAATGTGCTGACCGCCTTCCGCAATGCCAACCGTCCTTTGTGGCTGGCAACATACCAGGGCGGGCTATATTTCGCTTCGACAAGGGACATTTTCATGAGGGCAGAACCGTCGTTGGATCCAATAGAACTCAAACCGGACACCCTCTATGCAGATTAGAAAAGCCATAGCCACCGACGCGGACTTCATTAAGAAGATTCACAAGCAACACAAGGCACACATTGGTTCGTTCAACCTTTTTTGGAGTTGGGACCACTACCTTGACGGGACAAACAAAAGCAAGTTCTTTGTCATTGAAGGCGGTGGCTTCATGCGCTACTCGTATTCAAAAATGTACACGGCCTACATCTTGCATGAGATAGGCGTCGACAATGAGACGACACGCAAGGGCGTCGGCCGAGCATTATTTGAAGCCCTCCCGCGCCCCTTGATGCTCAAGTGCAATGTTGACAACGACCGGGGCAATGCGTTTTACGAAGCAATGGGGATGACCAAAATGGGAAAGACGGCTACGAAGAAAGGCGTCGAGCAAAACGTATGGTGGATTACCTGACATACCACGTCGAGTCGTCCAAGGCGAAAGACATCGACCCAAGCAACGACGCCCTGCGGTATGTCGCAGATCGTTTCGAGCTTAATGTCGAACAACGCTACTGGCTTGCATTCCTTTTTGGCACGTGCTACTCGGCAACAAACGTCTACTACATCTACAATGAGTTCCCGGACTACGAAAATGTAGACGTCGGTCGACTTCAAAGGTGGTGGGACACGAATCGCGACCGCACATTGTTTCAAACTGACCGCCTCCGCGTCAAGACGCAAAACAGGTTCGTCGAAACGTTTGTCAGCTACCGCGACCTGCTCAACGGCATGACGCAAGAAGAATACTTTGAGGGGCTAAAGCAACCGACGCGACAAAACACGTATGACAACGCCTTCCGTGACTTGTCAGGCATTCGCAACTTCGGGCGCTTCACAATGTTCATTTATCTTGAGATGGTCAACGTGTTGACAGGCTTTGATCTCGAGCCAACACACCTTGACCTCGCCAATGCCGAAAGTTGTCGCAACGGCCTCGTGTATCACCTCGGAAAGATGGAGCTCGACACACACGGGAAGAAAACAAGGTTGACAAAGAAGCAACTCGGCTACCTTCAATACGAGTTTCAAATGTTGAAGTCACACGTCGGAACTTACGACATTGCACACCGCAACATTTGGAACATTGAAACAACCCTGTGCGCCTACAAGAAGTACCGACGCGGCAAGAGGTACGTCGGCTACTACATTGAACGTATGCGAAAGGAAATAAACAAGATGGAAGGCAACGTGCCAACGGGCGTTGATTGGTCTGTCCTGTGGGACTTCCGACGCGAAACCTACGACCCGAAATGGCTCAACGAATAATTGCCATTGGTGGCACGCCCGGAAGCGGGAAGACCACCCTCATGCTCAAGGTTCTCGACAACTTCAAGGGCAAACTACGCACCTTCAGTTACAAGAACCTTCGAGGAATGCATAGCAAGGAAGACAACCTCTACATCCTCGGGGTCTATGATGGATCGACATTTAGCGGCACGGACAAACTCGCGATGAATGTCTTTCCGCACTTCACGTCGTTTCTGTCAAAGGTGCCCGAGGCCGTAGTATTGTTTGAAGGCAACCGCCTGTTTGTGCCGAAGCTGTTCGACAACCACGAGTGCGACATCTTAGTAGTCCGCGCCGACAGCGACCTCATTGAGCAACGGTTTGTCAATCGTGGGAGCAACCAGCCGGAACGTTTCTTGAAGGCGGTGAAAACCAAGACAGAGCGTATCATTGCAAAGTACCCTTCGACAATCCTACACAACAACAACGAGGAAGACCTCGAAAGTAACACACAACACATTTTGAGCTTGATTCATGAACAAAACTGAACAGCATAAAAAAGCGCTGATTGATGCCCTGACCAAATCGCTGGGCATCGTGACGACAGCGTGCAAGCAAGTCGGAGTGGGGCGCACAACCTACTATCAATGGTTGCGTGAAGACCCTGAATTCAAGAAAGCCGTAGCGGACGTCAAGGAAGTAGCCCTGGACTTTGCCGAAAGCCAATTGCACAAACAAATCCAAGAGGGCAATACGACGGCGACAATTTTCTATTTGAAGACCCAAGGCAAAGCGCGTGGCTATGTCGAGCGTCAAGAGATCGAAGTGGCTGAGAAGAAGCCGCTGTCATGGTTTGGAAACGAAAACTCAACAACGACATGAAGTACACAATCAACACAACCGTCCGCAACATTGCGGAGAACGGCACGGAACAGGAGCGCACCTTGTACCAAGTAATTGGCACAGACAGGGAAGGCAATGCTTCGATCGTGGGCAATTACGACACAGAGGAAGGAGCTCAAGAAGTCGTCAGAGAACTTGAGGCGCTCGACGAAGATTGAGACAGGCGGCGACATATTACCACGTCAAAGAGTCGCCAGCCAAAATACAAGTCCACCAAGGGGGCACGCGTAGCGGCAAGACGTTCTCAATCCTTACGGCGCTCATTGAGTTGTGCCACCACAACGAGAATGCGGGGGCCGTCATCACAATCGCGCGCAAAACTTTCCCGGCAATACGTGCGTCGGTCATGCGGGACTTCTTCACCATCCTTGAACGGGAAGGCATCTACAACGTCGCGAACCACAACAAAAGCGAGGCGACATACATCCTGTTTGGCAACCTCGTCGAGTTCATTAGCATCGACCAGCCGCAAAAGGTGCGCGGGCGCAAGCGTGACATTCTATTTGTCAACGAGGCCAACGAGCTTAACCTTGAGGACTGGCGGCAACTCATCCTGCGGACAACGGGTCGCATCTTGATTGACTACAACCCTTCCGACGAGTTCCATTGGATTTACGACGAGGTGATTCCGCGTGAGGACGCCGACTTCTACCAAACAACATACAAGGACAACCCGCATTTGCCGGAAGCGGTCGTTCAAGAGATTGAACGCCTACAAGAGGCCGACCCGGACTACTGGAAAGTGTACGGCCTCGGTGAGCGTGGTGTTAGCCGCGCAACAATTCTTACCCATTGGAAGGAATTCGACCAGATCCCGCCGGAGTACAAGTTGCTGAACATTGGCCTTGACTTCGGCTACACTAACGACCCTACGGCCATTGTCAAGGTCTACACCGACGGCCACGGCTTCATCTTGGACGAGGTGTGCTACGCCACCGGCCTGACCAATTCAGCCATCTCGCAAACCTTACGCGACGCCGAGGTGGGACGAGGCATGATGATTGTGGCTGACAGCGCCGAACCAAAAAGTATAGATGAGATTCACGGCCACGGGTTCAACGTCCACCCGGCAAGAAAGGGAAGGGACTCGGTGCGTGCCGGCTTGGACTTCCTACGCTCCCGACCATTAGGTATCACGTCGCGTAGCGTAAACGGCATTAAGGAACTCCGCAACTATAAGTGGAAGGAAGACAAGAACGGGCGTCAACTCAACGAACCGGTCGACGCTTTCAACCACTTCATTGACGCGAGCCGGTATGCCATAACGCACACGCAGACCAACCCCAACTTCGGTAAGTACGCTCTCGGGTAACGGTTTGTACCTTAGGCGCGTAAGCAAACCACGAAACCGCGTCTTATGAGTGTGAAGCTATCCCTCCCTGCTACTTTTGCTGACCTCACCTTGCGCCACCTTCAGGTGCTTGAGACGTCCGACGACCCCATGACGTGCGTGGGCGCCGTGACGGGCACTGATTGGGAGGAGTTGAGGGAGATGCCACGGGCTTTGATTCAAGAGGCATACAACCACCTCCAAACGCTTCGCAAAGCCGAGACACAACGCCACCTCGAAACGTTCGAGCTTAACGGCACCCGATACGGCTTCATCCCGAATTGGGATGAGTTCACGGCGGGTGAGTGGATCGACGCCGAGCAACTTTGCGGGGACTTTTGGAAGAACGCACACAAGGTCATGGCACTGTTGTTTCGTCCTGTCAAAAGGGAGTTGGGCAAGCGCTACGAAATTGAGCCGTACACAGCTAAGGAAGACGCTGAGGCGTTCCTCGATATGCCGGCGGATCAAGTGGCTGGGGCGTTGCTTTTTTTTTCGACTACCAGAAACGCACTTCTCAGCACTTTGCAGTCCTCTTTGATTCAAGCGGCGACGAAGGTGGCGACGACTTCGGGGAGAAGTGGGGGTGGTACCCTGTCCTCCATTCTCTCGCGGGTGAGGACATTCTTCGCATCGAAGCCGTCACCAAACTCACCGTCGGTCATGTATTCACCCACCTCGCATTCTTGAAGGACTTGGAGTTCAAACGTAAGCAAGCCACCGCATGATAACCTACACCAACATCGTGAACCGTTTCGAGGCATTCGTCGCGGCCAACCCGTTTGTGCAGACGTTTAGCTTCGGCTCGCCCTCCGACGTCGACTTGGACAAGTTGGAGACGTACCCGATCCTTCACCTCGTGTACACGGGTGCCAGCTACGAAGGAAGCTCGAAGACCTACTCGTTCGAGGTGTACATCTTGGACAACCCGCCCAACGACGAGTCCAAGGTGGACTTTCAAAAGGGCGCCATCACAAACGCCGAACAAATTGCCGAGGACATCTTGGCCGACATGGAGCGCGGTGGGGAGGTGTTCACCTTCGCCCATCGCTTTGATGTCGCCAGCGCCTCGACCGTCCCGCTTGAGGAGGAGGGAAGCAACGTGCTGTCCGGCGTCCTCTTGAACCTTTCCGTGACCGTTGGTTACGAACACGACTCTTGCAACTCACCACTCACATGAACAACTGGAAACTCCGGGCCGTCGTAAACGACAACCAAGACATGGACCTCTACGAGGCCAACGGCTACCTCGCCCGCTTTTACAACTCTGACGTCAGCGTCGCCTTCGTTCCGTTTGGCGACAAATTCCCGCACCCTCTACGAACCACGGCGTCGGACGACTTTGGGCCTGTCTCAAACCAAGTGCCGGGCATTTGCAACGGCACCTTCACCCACACCGGGTCGGGCTCTGCAACCGTACCGGCGACCACGCTGTCCGGCAGTGGTGCAAACGCAACATTTCAATACACGTTTCTTGATGACGGCACGCTCTCAACCATTGTGGCGATTTCCAGTGGCTCGGGCTATCTTGTAGGCGACAAGCTCCGCATCACCACGAGCGCCTCGCACGGTTCACAGGTCATTGAGTTCCGCTTGGTCGATGGGTCCAACGCTTGCTTGCGTTATGCCATCCTGAACCACGACCGCACGCACCCCTCCCTTCCTTTCCCGGTTCACAAGTTCCGCATCAACAACGCGAGCAACCGTGAAATTCATATTCTCGACTACAGGAGTTCGCAGGTCTTCCCAAAGCCACAGGACAAGCTCCTTGACAAGTACCCCGACGCGGCGGCGGCCTACGGCTTGCGCCTCTTGCGTTCGGCCTACCTCGGCCCTGCCATCCGCGTGCGTCGTACAAACGACAACGCCGAGAAGGACATCTACATGGACTCACAGGGCAACCTCGACACGGCTACGTTGACGGCTTTCGGTGGCTCTTTTTCGCTGAAGGTCAACAAGTGGTACGACCAGTCAGGCAACGGAAACGACGCAAGCCAAACGGCAGGCTCGGCTCAACCGACCATCTACAGCGCCGGCGCGTTGGTCACGGTCAACGGCAAGCCCGCACTGGACTTCGACGGAAGCGACGACTCGTTCAGCATTGACCACACTGACCTCAAGAACCAAGACCGCTTCGACGCATATATGCACTACCAAACCTCGGACGGCGTGTACATCATGTTCGTGGGTGACGGAGGGGGCAAGTACAGCTTTGTCCCGCAAGACACAGGGACCACAGAGACATCCTTGAGTTCGCAGTACGACATCAGCGGAACCCAACCGACGCTCTACGTCAACGGAATCAAGCCGGGCATCGTTTATGGCACCACAAACCGCGACGACCTGCACACAATGATGGTCACCAACGCGGCTTCACACTCCAACGGGGCCATCATGGTTCACGAGGCCGCTGGCACGCAGGGTTGGACTGACTTGAGCATCAGCACCTACAGCGGCTTCCGCTTCGACGGCAAGATGACCGAGATGGTGCTTTACAACACCGACCAGTCGGCCAGCCGCGAAGGCATCGAGAAGGACATGGCCCTGCACTCGGGAGCCTACCAAGTGGAGGACGCGCCGTTGCTTGACGCCTACGGGGGTGCCCATGCGGCGTACTCCCTCCGCAAGCTGAACAGCGACTACACGGGGGCGGCGGTGCGTATTGCCCGCGACAGCGACTTGGCAGAACAGGACATCGGCTTCGACGCTAACGGCAACTTAGATACAGCGGCGGCCCTTGCTTTTTGCCCTTCGCAATACGGGCGAATCAAAAAGTGGTACGACCAAAGCGGAAACGGCAACGACACAACCCAAAGCAGTCAGGCCGGACAGCCGATTCTTGTAGAGCAAAACAACTCCGTCATCACCGTCGACGGCCAACCGGCCCTTCGTTTCTTTGGTACTGACGACATCCTCCCCTTCGACAGCACAGGCCTCGACATTGGCAACCTTTCGTCGTTCTTGGTTTGCAAGGTTGGCGTTACTTCGGGGACACACAGACCCTTGACTTTGAGCGGACCGGCAAGCAACAACCGATGGTACGCGCCTCAAGTCGGCTCTGACAACTTTGTGTTTAATTGCGGCAACGAAAGCGTCAGCACTTCGGCAAACACGAACAACAACCTGCACACCATGATTGCTGGAGCTACGCAGGGCGACGCGGAAGCCTTCATCAATGGAACAAGCGTTGGCACCATGACCTTGGATAGCGGCATCGACCCAGCCACCACAGGCATCGGTGGTATCTCCAACGCATTCCTGAACGGCTTCATCCAAGAGGTCGTCGTTTACTCGAGCGACCAAAGCGAGCGCCGCCTCGGTATCGAACGCAACATTTCAAACCATTACGACTTATGAGCTATATCATAATCTCAGCTAACGACGACCACACGTCGCAGGAGCGCGCCGAACTTATCACCCGCGAGCTCTACAACATCACGGCCCCTGAAGCCATGCAACACGACTACCAAGCCGACGGCACCGTCTTCGGACTCGTGGAGCACCCCGACTCGGGCGATTGGGCAATGCACATCCAAGAGGACTGGGTCATCTACTGCCACGACGACGTAGACCTCGATCGCCTCGTGGGTGCCTTCCCTGAAGTGCCCGCCGACGAGGTAGCCACCCTTCGCTCTTTGATTGAGTCAAGCGACAAGGTGACGTTCTCCCAAATCATTCCAAGCACCGCTACCGTCCGCGACCACGACTACATGGTCGATAACGGGTGGTTCACTGACGAAATTTAAACCCAACAGACATGGACTTTATTCTCAACCATTGGGCCGAGTTGGCCCTCGCCATCCTCGCCGCCGCTGGAACGTACACCGGGCTCACCGAGTCAACCAAGGACGACAAGGTGGTGGACGTACTCAAACGAATTGTGAACGCCATCGTCTTGGGCCGTTCGCGCAAAGCTGACAAAAAGTGAAGACCTACGACATTTTCGCGACCTTTACCGGCCAAGCGTCTGACGGGCTTCAGGACGTGAACGGCTACATCATGTCCAACACGTCATCCGAAGTTGGCGTAACCGTTGTGCCCTACGGCACCGAATACCCGGCACCTTTGGTGACAAGCTCGCAGCCTAACCAAAAGGACGGCATCACTAACGGCACGTTCACAAGCGAAGCCAACGCCACAGCATCGTCACGCCCTGCCACGACCATTTCCGGACAGGGAAGTGGCGCAACGTTCGTCTACGTGTTCGATGCCAACGGCGACCTTTCAAGCATCAAAGCGGACGGGGCTGGGACTGGTTACTTGGAAGGCGACCACTTGAGCATCACTACCACGTCGGCTCACGGCTCGCAGACCATCAAGTTCCGGCTTGTCTTGGGGAGCAACAAAGCGTCGGTCACAATGGAGCTAATCCACGACGCCAAAGCGCCCGCACCGTTTGCCGTTCGCCAAGTTCAAGTCAACGGCGACACAGACAAATCTCTTTTGTTTTTGCGTGAACGCTCGTGACCAATTATGAGGCCATTTTGGAGGAGTTCGCAAGGGAAACAACCCTCGCGGCAAAACGCGAGCTTGGTTCGCGACGCATTGGTCGCAATCGCTCGTATGGTGTTGCGACGCGTGAACTTCAAAAGAGCCTCCGTTTCAATATTAAGGGCTCTCGTATTTCGTTCGGCTCTCCGCTTGACTATGCCGGTTTTGTTCATTGGGGCGTTAACGGCACCAATCGTTCGCGCTCTGCGCCGTATTCGTACAAGTTCCCAAACCCCAGCGAGAAGCACGTGCAAGCAATCCGGCAGTGGATGCGGGACAAGCCAGTGCGACTGCAAAAGCCGGGAGGCAAGGGCTTCGCGCGTCAAACGGAGGCGGCGTTACAATCGGCGGCGTATCTCATCGCGCGGGCGATCAAGAGGAACGGCGTCCCGGGGGTGAAATACTGGACGGAAGCCTATGACACCATGTGGCCGCGCTACGCCCAAAAGATAGCGGAAGCAAAAGCCGAAGACGTGGCCCTTGAGATAGCGGCCAACATCGGAGGCATAACCATCAAAGCGAAGTAACCAATGGCCGTTGCCTTTACAAGTGAGCCGGTTGACGACCTCAACCTCAGCAACCAGCACAACATCTACGCTATGTTCGATTCGGCCGAAGTGCCGGACCGCTACATTGTGCAGGTTTACGAGAACAACTACTTCTCGGGCGACGGCACGCTCATCGCCAAAATCTACATCACCCCCAACGAGAACAACCGGGGCGTGTTCGACTTGGGCGACCTTGTAAACAACCGCCTGTCAGCACCGGCGCGGCTTCAATACCAAAGCAACAACCGCTTTGTCATGACGGGCTACGCTTCCGTCGAGAAGGCAACGACCACGGACATGGTGGCGCGCAAGTACACGCTCAAGGCCGGACGCATTAAGGACGGCACCGAGACGCTGGCCCAAGACACTGCCATCAAGTATCTCATGGGTGGCGCGTGGCAGTTCAAAGACGGCAAACACCCGAGCTTTGCTGATTACTATACCGACGCACTGGCTAACACGGCCAAGGCTTGGCTGACTGACCTGCCCAACAACTCGCAGGTCATCGAGCGGTACATGGCAGACGAAGATGAGGGCCGCTTGGGCATTGTTATGACGTCGCTTATGGGGCAAACAAGCTACCTCAACAAAGTCACCATCGAAGCCTTTGAGGCGGACGGCACAAGCATTCACAGCGAGACATGGACCAACGTCGGCTTCAGCCTTTACCACAACCAGTCGATTAGTTGGGTCGCGTGTGGACCTGCCAACGTCAAGGACTTGTTTGCGGCGGATTGGAGCGACGACTGGGACTATATCGAAATCATCCCACGCAGTAGCGGCAACACCCAAATCGGGGCCAAATTCGTCGTACGCAGGGACTGCCGACCCATCAAGCACCAGCCCGTGCAGTTGGCTTGGACGAACACTGTCGGCGGGTGGGATAGCTTGCGCTTTGATGGACGTGCCCCCAAGACCATTCAAAAGAATGAGAAGCGTTTCCGCAAGGATCCCATCACATGGCAAGACAGCACGCCGAGTTGGTTTACTTGGGACCGTCAAAACACGACCTTCCACAACGAGGGCAAGCTCCGGTTTACTTTGACGCACGACGAGTTCAACGCGGACGAGCGTGCCCTTTTGGAGTTTTGCATGAGGTCGCGCCTTGTGTACTACCGATACGGCACGGGCGATTGGTTGCCCTGCGTGGTCGACACCAACTCCCTCGTCATTGAACCAGCGGGGTCTAAAATGTACCGGGTGTCTCTCGTTATTGAAGACGCAAACCCGGTGCGATGCTGAGGCTAAACGTTTCCGACGTTGACCTCGACCTCTACCAAGACGAGGCGGTCAACCTCACCATTCAGTTCTCCGACCTTGAGGGCATCAACAGCCCAGTCGGTTCGTTCTCGCAGACCTTCAGGGTGCCGGGGACGCAAAAGAACATGGACGTCTTTGGTCCGGTCGACATGAGCGACCCGGGTAGCGTCAACCTCAAGACCAAAAAAGCGGCCGAGTTGTTTTCGGGTTCGGTGTCAATCCTTCGGGGGTTCGTGCAAGTCAAGGCCGTGTACCTTCAAAAACAACACTACGCCGACATCGAGCTCGTGTTCTTTGCGGGTGCGGTGGACCTCAAGACGGCCATCGGTGACGGGATGCTGTCCGACCTCGACTTGAGCGCGGACAACCATGACCTCACCTACGCACAGGTCATTGCCTCGTGGTCGGCGCTCGGCATTGGGCCGGAAATCACGTACGGCCTCATCGACAAGGGCGAAAACTGGGACTTTGATGCGGGCGAGATTCCTTGGACATCGGCCGACGGCCTTTGGTTGGGTCAACTTACCCCCATGTTTCAGGCCAAGTACGTGTTCGACAAAATCATGGACGCGGCGGGCTACACCTACGACTCGACGTTCCTTGATAGCACCGGTTTGGAGTCGTTTGAGAAAATCTACCTACCGGGCCTGAACGGCTCG
>CEPR01062586.1_pt1 | contig 18928 bp, 10 predicted proteins | sample 530431 | NCBI WGS metagenome assembly CEPR01 (sample SAMEA2620078, study PRJEB7988) | marine metagenome | isolation source: saline water (ENVO:00002010), including
AGAGATGAGAGCAAGTCATCTATACTCAACCTTACCAAAATTTATCAGCAGATAGATTATAACGACGGCATGATGCAAGGTCAGTTTATATCTGTCGGCAACTTCCATTGGAAGGATGGTGTCAAAGACTCTGAAGTAGTTTGGTCTCCTGACAAGAGAGGTAGGTTCAGAGTATCTTGGTTGCCCCCAAAAAAATTGCAAAACAAAGTCATAGATAAAAATGGAAAGAGGTATCCCGGTAATGAACACCTTGGTGCGTTCGGATGTGACCCATACGACATATCCGGAACTGTGGGCGGAGGGTTCTCTAATGGAGCCCTTCACGGACTCACCAAGTTTCACATGGACGATGCTCCCACAAATGAGTTTTTCCTTGAGTATATAGCACGACCACAGACTGCTGAGATATTTTTTGAAGATGTCTTAATGGCTTGTGTGTTTTATGGTATGCCTTTATTGGCTGAAAACAACAAGGCTAGGTTGCTGTATCATTTTAAGAATAGGGGGTACAGGGGATATTCAATGAACAGGCCTGACAAAGCTTTTAATAGATTGTCTGTAACCGAAAAAGAAATAGGGGGTATTCCCAACTCTTCTGAAGATATAAAGCAAGCTCACGCTTCGGCTATTCAGTCATACATTGAAAAGTATGTGGGGCTAGACATGACAGGAGACTATCGTCCTGCTGACGAAATGGGCATAATGTATTTTAATAGGACGCTTGAAGATTGGGCTAAGTTTGATGTGTCAAATAGAACAAAGCACGATGCTTCAATAAGTTCGGGCTTAGCTATAATGGCCTGTCAAAAAGATATGTACGCCTCTAGAAAAGTAGAGTCCAAGAAAATAAGCATTAAATTTGCAACTTATAGCAATAAAGGGATTCAAAGCGAAATATCTTAATGAAGGAGGTCTCTATAAAAATAACTCCAACGGGGTTCCCAAGTCAGTTTGTTTCTGACGCTGAAAAAGACACCGTAGAGTTTGGCCTTCAGGTTGGTCAAGCTATTCAGTACGAGTGGTTTAGAAAAGATAGTTCTACAAGAGGAAAGTTTTACGACAGGTTTAATCAGTATCAGAATTTAAGGTTGTATGCTCGTGGAGAGCAGTCAACTCAACAGTATAAAAATGAACTAGCCATTGATGGGGATTTGTCCTACATCAATCTGAATTGGCAGAATGTTCCTGTTATACCAAAGTTCGTTGACATCATTGTCAATGGAATGTCTGAAAGGTTATTTAAAGTCAAAGCGTTTGCTCAGGATGCAATGTCTCAGGCGAAGCGCAGCAAGTATCAGGACATGATTGAGGGGCAGATGGTTGCCAAAGATGTCTTGAGTATTGTTCAGGAGAAAACGGGGAGCGACCCGTTTGTAATGAATCCCGACCAACTTCCCGCGAATGATGAGGAGCTTTCTCTGTATATGCAGATTAACTACAAGCCTTCAATAGAAATTGCGCAGGAAGAAGCTCTGTCTACAATACTTGAAGAAAATGACTATGCTCACTTGAGAAAGCGTTTGGACTATGACCAAACTGTTTTGGGTGTAGCAATCAGCAAACATCAGTTCCTTCCCGGAGATGGGGTAAAGATTTCATACTGTGACCCTGCGAATGTTGTTCACAGCTACACAGAAGACCCTTACTTTAAAGATTGTTTTTATTGGGGCGAGATAAAAACTGTTCCCCTTACTGAGCTGTACAAGATAGACCAAAGTCTTAGTAAAGAAGACTTGGAAAAAATATCTCAGTACAGCCAATCTTGGTATGACTACTTCAATGTCTCTCAGTTTTATGATGATGACATTTTCTTTAGAGACACCTGTACTCTTTTGTACTTCAATTACAAGTCCACAAAGAAGATGGTGTACAAGAAGAAGATGCTTGACAATGGAGGTGAGCGTGTGATTGAGAAGGACGACCAATTTAATCCTCCTGAAGAAATGATGGAGGAGGGCAACTTTGTCAAGATGGAGAAGACCATTGATGTTTGGTATGATGGCATTATGGTCATGGGGACCAATATGATTCTCAAGTGGGAGATGATGAAGAATATGGTTCGACCAAAGTCTTCATCTCAACACGCTTTGCCAAACTATGTGGCCTGCGCTCCCCGTATGTACAAGGGCAGGATTGAAAGCATTGTGCGGAGGATGATTCCGTTTGCTGATTTGATTCAGCTTACGCACTTAAAACTTCAGCAGGTTATTGCTCGTACAGTTCCTGATGGTGTTTTTATTGATGCTGATGGCCTGAGCGAAGTTGACTTAGGCAATGGTGGTACTTATAATCCTGAAGATGCTTTGAGGCTGTACTTCCAAACAGGTAGTGTGGTTGGACGAAGCTACACTCAGGATGGTGACTTTAATCAGGCGAGAGTTCCTATACAGGAGCTGAGTAAAAACTCAGGAGCTGCAAAAACTCAAATGCTGATTGGTAACTACAATCACTACTTGAACATGATTAGAACTGTTACGGGTCTTAATGAGGCTCGCGATGGTTCTACTCCTGATTCTAGGGCTTTGGTTGGTGTTCAGAAGTTAGCTGCTCTTAATTCAAACACAGCAACTCGTCACATCCTTGATGCGACTTTGTATATGTTTAAGCGTATGTCTGAGGGCTTGTCTTACAGGATTGCCGACATTCTTGAGTATGCAGACTTTAAAGATGACTTTGCAAATAAAATAGGCAAGTACAATGTTTCAATTCTTAACGACACTTCTGACCTCTATATCTACGACTTTGGTATCTTTTTGGAAGTGGCTCCGGACGAAGAGCAAAAAGCTCAGCTTGAAGCCAATATTCAAATGGCTTTATCGAAAGGCGACATCAATCTTGAAGATGCTATCGACATTCGAGAGCTAAAGAATACTAAGCTTGCAAATCAACTGCTGAAGGTTAAGCGAATCAAGAAGCAGGAGATGGACCAACAGAATGAGATGAATAAGCAGGCGATGGTATCGCAACAGCAAATGCAATCTCAACAGATGGCTGCGCAAGCTGCTATGCAAAAGATTCAAGCAGACACTCAGGCTAAGATGGAAATCAAAAGAGCTGAAGCTGCTTTTGATATTGAAAAAATGAATAACGAGGCAAACCTGAAAAGGCAGCTTATGGCTGAAGAGTTTAATTACAACCTTCAGTTGGCTGCTATGCAAGGCAAGTCTTTGAGTGATAGAGAACAATCTCGTGAGGAGGCTAAGGCGAGAAGAATTAGCCAACAGAACACCGAGCAGTCTAAACTTATTGAGCAGAGGAAGAACAATCTACCTCCAATCAACTTTGAATCTAACGAGGATAGCTTAGATGGTTTTGACCTTGCTGAGTTTTCTCCAAGATAATGTCATAAATTTGCATTAAATCTAACTACAATGGACATTAAAGTAAGAGAAGTCACAGGCGAAGAAAAGTCTGCGGCTGAGATGGAACAAGAAGTGCTTGATAAGGCGGAACAGAATAGTGTCGTCGACGACACAATTCAAGAAGCTGAAGAAAGTAAAGAGGAGGTTGTTCCTGAGTTGAAAGAAGAGGATGTGCTGTCATACATCAAGAACAGGTACGACAAGGACATATCGTCTTTCGATGAGTTGATGCAGGAGAAGAAAGAAGCTCCTGAGCTTCCTGAAGATGTTGCGACTTACATGAAGTTTAAGCAGGAAACAGGAAGAAGTTTTTCTGATTTTCTAAGAACTCAAGAAGAGTTTGATGAAAAGACTGAAGACGAAAGGCTGAAAGAATATCTTTTGGCTACTGAAAAGGGAATAGACAGAGACGACCTTGAGGTCATTATGGAAGAGTATTCATACGATGAAGACTTGGACGATGATGATGACATTAGGAAAGTCAAGCTGAAGAAAAAGAAAGCGGTTGCTCAGGCGAAGGATTGGTTCAATCAGAACAAGGAGCAGTACAAGGTGAAACTTGAGTCAAGTTCATCTGTCGTTCCGGAAGCTGATAAGGAGCAGTACGAAGCCTATCAACAATATATGAAGGAGGCAAAGACGTTCGAGGAAGAGAATCAAAAGAAGCGTGAGTATTTCGTTAAGAAGACTGACGAGGTTTTCAATAGTGACTTCAAAGGTTTTGATTTTACTGTTGGAGATAAAAACTTCACTTTCTCAACCGGTAGCGCTACTGAGACGAAGGAGGCCCATTTGGATTCAATGTCCTTTGTAGGAAAGTATTTGGATGAACAAGGGCTTATCAAAGACTCAGTTGGATACCACCGAGCGTTGGCTGTAGCGTTGAACCCTGAAAAGTTCGCGAAGTTTTTTTATGAGCAAGGGCAGGCAAATGCCGTTGATGACACAATGCGTAAGATGAAAAACGTAGATATGTCAGAAGCAAGAAAAGCTCCTGAAAGCAGTCGCAGCAAAGACGGGTTGACAATACGCGCTGTTCCTTCAGACTCCGGGCGCGGACTTAAAATACGCAGCAAGAAAAGTTAACGAGACTAAAAAAATAAAAAATGTCTGTACTATCTACGCCGGGCTTTAATCTACAGCCCGCACCACAGAAGCTTACGCTTCCGACAAATTACATTACTAGCTTTGATTTCTTGAATCAGTATCTGCCTGATACTTATGAAAAGGAGTTTGAGCGTTATGGTAATCGTTCTGTCTCTGCTTTCCTCCGTATGGTAGGAGCTGAGATGCCAACCACTTCTGACCAAATTAAATGGGCAGAGCAGGGTCGTTTGCATATTAAGTATACCAATGTTGAGGCTTTGGGGGCTGCTGCTGATGATTCTGCAAATTTTGACATTGATGACACCCTCAACCCTGCTTCAAATCCATTGGGGACTAATGGCGTTGCGATTCGTGTTGGTCAAACTGTTATGATTGTTGCAAATGATGGTAGTGGAGCTAACAAGGGTATTGTAACTGCAACGAATGTTGGAGGCAATGCAGAGCGTATTACTGTTGGCTTCTACGAAGCAGGAGGTCAGGTTATGGCTGTAAATACAATTTGCACTCTTTTCGTTTATGGTTCTGAGTTCAAGAAAGGAACAGCTACAATGGCTGACACTCTTGAGGCCAATGACGAAATCTTCGACAACAATCCTATCATTATGAAGGACACCTATACTGTTACAGGTTCCGACATGGCGCAGATTGGTTGGATTGAAGTGACTACTGAGAATGGTGCTTCAGGATACCTGTGGTACATGAAGTCTGAGCATGAGACTCGTCTCCGTTTTGAAGACTACATGGAAACTTCTTTGCTTGAAGCTGTTCCTGCTGAAACTACAGGAAACTCTTCAGGTGCTGCTACCGCAGGATTTAAGGGAACTAAGGGTGTTTTCTACGAAGTAAATAATCGTGGTAATGTCTTTGGTGGTGGATATCCAACTACTCTTTCTGACTTTGACGACATCATCTCTCGCTTGGATAAGCAAGGTTCTATTGAAGAAAACGTACTCTTCTTGAATCGCGAGTCTTCATTTGCTATTGATGATATGCTTGCTGCTCAGAACTCTTACGGAGCCGGAGGTACTTCTTACGGTCTGTTTGACAATGACGAGCAAATGGCTCTGAACCTTGGGTTCTCAGGATTCCGTCGCGGTTATGACTTCTACAAGTCTGATTGGAAGTACCTGAACGACCCCACTATGCGTGGAGGATTGAGCGAAGGATGGTCAGCAGGTGCAACTAGCGCACAGACTATTGCCGGACTGCTTGTCCCTGCAGGGTCTACAACTGTATACGACCAAGTTCTTGGTAAGAACGCTAAGCGTCCTTTCTTGCACGTTCGTTATCGTGCTTCTGAAACTGAGGACCGTCGTTACAAGACATGGATTACAGGCGGAGCCGGTGGAGCCATGACCTCTGACGTTGACGAGATGAATGTTAACTTCTTGACCGAGCGTGCTGTTTGTGTCATGGGAGCTAACAACTTCTTCTTGTTCCGCTACGGAGCGTAATCAGTTGAGTGATTAAGGGGGCGAAAGTCGCCCCCTTTTTATTTTTAATAAAGTGAAATGAAAAAAGCAGAGTTCAAGGACAAGGTGTATCGCCTTAAATCAAGCAAGGCTCCTATGTCCTACATTCTTCCAACGCGCCATACTCGCGCTTACCCTCTTACATATTTCGATGAAAAGACGGGTGTAAACAAGCCTCTTAGGTATTCAACCAATCAAAAGACTCCATTTATGGATGAGCAGGATGGTGAGGCTATTCTTGCTCCTGTTGTTTTTGAAAGAGGTATGCTTCGTGTTCCTAAACAGAATCAAGTTCTTCAATACTTTCTTTCTCTTCATCCTCAGAACGGGACAATTTTCGAAGAGGCTGATGGTGAAAAGGATGCTCAGGAAGAGCTAGACATTTTGAATATAGAGGTTACTGCTTTGTCTGAAGCTCAAGGCCTTGATATTGAAAGTCTTGAAATGGTTTATCGCCTTCTGTTTGGAAAAGACCCTCAGCGGGTTACTACTGCTGAGCTTAGGAGAGATGTTCTTGTGTATGCAAGAAACAATCCTGAAGGATTCTTGGATGCTTTGAATGACCCTGAGAATGAATACTTAGCTCAGATTCAATCTTTCTTTGATGCAAACATTCTTTCGACTAGAAGGAATGGGACTGAGGTTTGGTTTAGTACCAAAGGAAATAAAGGAAAGATGCTCAACGTACCTCATGGAATGAACATGAATGTCGTTGTTGCAGATTATCTGAAGTCAGATGAAGGCATCGAAGCTCTGAAACACCTAGAAGCTGAGATGGAAAAGCAGTAAGTGCTTATTCCTTTGTAATTTAAAGAGGCCTACGGGCCTCTTTCTTTTTTGTAATTTTGCATGATAACGCTTGTGGTTTATGATAAATTCAGTAAGGCAGACTGTTCTTTCAATTCTTAACAAGAACAACTACGGGTACATTACTCCTGCCGATTTTAATCTTTACGCAAAGCAGGCGCAGCTAGAAATATTTGACGAATATTTTTATCAGTACAATTACCAACTGAATAAAGAGAATGCTCGTCAGTCGGGTACTGACTATGCAAACATTGCAAGGGGGCTTGCTGAAGTCATTGACACTTTTTCAGTTACAAAGGCTTTAAAGAAAACTGTAGCTTCTGTCCCTGCATACAACAACACTTTTTATTTACCAAGCATAACAAGTACGGGAGAAGATTACTACCTTATTAATAAGGTACTTGTCTATACATCTTTGCTTGCAAGTGGAAATGGAAGGAATGGAGGGGTTGAAAAGAAATTAAATGATGGCTCTGCAAACTTTACAGTTGCAGGAGTTTCTGTTGGAGATATTGTTGTAAATACCAATGATGAGACGTTTGCTTATGTGACTCAGGTTTTGTCTTCAACAGACCTTATGATGACTGCGGACTTGTTTCCTCAAGAAAGCACGGAGGCGTATAAAATTTATGATGCAGATAGTTTAAAGGTTTCAGATAGGCTTACCCATGACAAGGTTACTACTTTGAACATGGGGATGAATACCAAGCCCACTTTGATTTTTCCTGCGCACACTGAAGAGGGTATTTTTCTTACAGCACTACCTGATTCAATTAAAAATTATGGTCAGGTAATTGCTCAGTACATACGTTATCCAAAAGAACCAAAGTGGACGTATGTAAATCTTACGGGAGGAGAGCCTGTATTTGATTCAACTCAATCTGATTTTCAAGATTTTGAACTTCCTCCTGATGATGAGTATTCTTTGGTAAATAAAATTCTTCAGTATTCCGGAATGTCTATTCGTGAGATTCAGGCTACTCAATTTGGGCAAGCTCAAGAGCAAGCTCAAGATGTAAATGAGAAGTAATGGCATACATAACAGAGCAAGCATATTATTCAAGCGACTCTAATTGGGGTTCGTATCAATACGTTTCATTGGAGGACATCGTCAACAACTTTATGTTGATGTACTCAGGGAATCATAGTCTTGTAAACAATGAAGAAAGGTTTAAGATAATCTTTCACGCAAAGAGAGCTATTCAAGAGTTGAACTACGATGCGTTTAAGAATTTAAAAGTTCTTGAGCTTGATGTAGAAGATAACCTTCGGTTTATTTTGCCTCCTGATTTTGTTAATTGGGTTCGCGTGAATATGTATTATAGTGGATGCTTGTATCCATTAACCGAAAACATACAAATTCAATCCTCGGTTTCATTTCAGCAAAATGCAGATGGGTCAATTGTTTTTGATTCAGATGGAAATGCTGTACGGGACACATCTCAAATTGATACTGAAAGACTTGCGGGAACAAAAAAGAGTATATACTTAAATTCAGGCCATCAGTTTGATGGACAGGAAGGATACTTTATTGATGGCAATTGGTATTTTTCATACCCATATTTTCAAAGAGCAGGGCTTAATACAGAAACTGCAAATAAGAATCCTACTTTTGAGATTGATAGAGCTGCGGGAGTAATCAACTTTGGCTCAGACATAAAGGGTCAGAAGGTTATTCTTGAGTATATCTCTGATGGCATGGAAGGTGGGAATGAGGCAAACATGAGCGTCAACAAGCTTTTTGAAAAGTATTTGTATGCCTACATTATGTATGAGATTTTGAATGCCAAGCTTGGTGTTCAAGAGTATATTGTTGCAAGAGCAAGAAAAGAAAAGCAGGCTTTGTTTAGAAATGCAAAGCTCAGGCTGAGCAATATAGACCCCGGAAAGCTCCTTATGAATATGAGGGGTAGGGACAAATGGCTTAAATAATGGCAAACCTTTCGAGGAACTTTGTCAGGGGACGGATGAATAAATCCGTTGATGAACGCCTGATACCAAATGGTGAGTATGTGGATGCGCTTAATGTGCGCATGGGTTCTACTGAAGAATCTGAAATTGGTGTTATTGAAAATACCAAGGGCAATAAAAAACTTACCACTCTTGTAAATCCTGTTGACGGCTCTTCGCTATCAAGCCAAGTAGTTTGCATTGGAGCATACGCTGATTCTGCAAACGAAACAATGTATTGGTTTGTGCATGACCCCGACTTTACAGCTTCAACAAGCAACAAGTGTGATATGATTGTTTCATACAACACTACTACTCAGCTTGTTAGGTATCATGTGGTTAGCTGTACAAATCCAAGTAACACTGCTCAGAGTACCTTAAACTTTAGCAAGGAAAGCCTTGTCGTTGGTGTGAATCTTATTGATGGTTTGTTGTTTTTTACAGACAATCTGAATCAACCGAGATACATAAACGTCAACAGACAGTACCCCCTTCCTTCAGCTGCTCCTTATGTGGATGACAGTATTTTGGAAGAGAGGATTAGGGTGATTAGAAAACCACCTTTGGCTCCTCCAACAGTAAATCTTATTAAGGTTCAGGAGAGCGTAAACTTTATTGACGAGCGTTTTGCTTGCTTTGCTTACAGGTATAAGTACGATGATGACAAGTATTCTGCTACATCTCCATTTACTGCTCCTGCTTTTGTAACAGACCCTTTTGACTTTAGTATTGATAGCTTTCTGAATGAAGGCATGACCAATAACTTCAATGCTGCTGAAATAGGATTTAACACAGGTAGTGAGCTTGTAAAAGGAATTGATCTGCTGTACAAGGATGCGTCGGATGGTGTGATTAAGGTTATCAAGAAGATTGATAAAGAGGTAGATGGCATCCCTGACAATGACGACAGGGTATTTACATACGACAAGAGTAAGATATTTACGATACTTCCTGAGTCTGAAATTCTTAGACTGTATGACAATGTTCCTATAAAAGCTAAAGCCCAAACACTGATGGGCAACAGGCTTATGTATGGAAACTATGTTGAGGGATATGACCTGACGGATTCAAACGGAAGGGCTGTCAACCTCAACTACTCTGTTGAGTTGGATTCTTTAGATGTTGACATTACGGATATTCCGGAAACTTTTGATTCAGGTCTTTATACTTTTAATCCTTTACTTCAGAGAAGCATACAAAGGAGCGTAGGCATATTTGATTTTTCAGCAATTACTGCTGCGCAAATTCAACCGCAGGCTAGAATAGAAATCAGCATGAACATTAGACACAAGGATGTGGCTGATGGTCAGCAGTTTGATAACAATGGTTCTTTTTATTCTGTCAATCAGATAACTCCTGAGTTTCAGATAAACTTTGATTACTCTCTTCCGCCTCAAGCGCAGGGATTTCAGAGTATGTCTCAGGTTTTCTCGCTTCAATCTTTTATTGATGCGATTGGAACTTTGGCTAACATACAACCGCTGTCTACGTCTTGTGATGGCGCTACTTTAAATGACAACTTTAATTGTCAGATACCTACTTCATTAAGCGGGAATGTTGTTAGTACGGGTGCTGCTGCTACACTAGACCTCAATGCAACAGGTGTTGATGCGTCTTCGGGTGCGAATCAAAATACAGCTATTGTAATAAATCCAATTAATGTAACTCTTCCTAATGCAGATTCTGTTGCTATTCAGATTCCCTGCGCGAATTGGGTTACAAAAGGAACGAATGGAATTTATGAGTTTTTTGAAATTGTAAGTGCGTCAGCAACTTTTGTTGGTGCGTCAGGTTCAAAAAGCCTTCACAGTAATAGGGACTATGAGTTTGGCATTGTATACATGGATGAGTATGGTAGGTCTTCAACTACTCTTGTAAGCGAAGCAAACACCATTCACGTTCCTTGTGAAAACTCTCCTCTTGTAAACAGGGCTAAGATTGAAATCCCTCCATCTCAAAAGCCTCCTGCTTGGGCATCGAAGTACAAGTTTGTGGCAAGGGCAAGCAAGGATACCTATGAGACTATTTACTCTAACGTATACTTTGTAGACGAAGAGTCGGGCAATGGATACATTCTGTTAGAGGGAGAGAACATTAGTAAGGTTGAGGTTGGAGATAGATACATAGTAAAGAAAGACAACTCAGGACCTGCCGGTTCTTGTAAGCACATAACTGTGTTGGACAAGCAGGCTCAATCTTCAGGATTTTTGGGTGGGGATGAACCTGCGGGACTGTATATGGAAGTCAAGCCTAACAACATAGACCTTGCTTTTAGACAAAACAATACAGTTGACTTAGGTCTTCACGATGATGTGGTAGATAGCGGACAGGATGGGCCTGTTCTCTCTTACAATGTCAATGAGCCTGACCCTGCATATCCTGCTCAGAGAAGACCAATGGAGATTCCTGCGGGCAGTAGAGTTAGAATAGAATTAAACGTATTGAGGCATCCTAGCACGGGGTGCGATAAGCGTCAATATTTTTTTGGAGAAACTATTTCTGCCACAAAGAGATACACAAACTTTTTTGATTTTTTCATTGGAGAAGGTCTTGATAAAACTTTAGTTGACCAACAGTATGTTTTAGCAGGAACATTAAATCCAAAGTATTACTCTCCTAATAGTACATCATTTAACAATCCGACTTCAGGTTCCACTAAGCTTGATATTTCTTTTGGAGGAAATGGAAATCAATTTTTACGAATAGCGGGTCCTGAAAATTGCGGAAGAAGAGATTCTTTTGTAAGCTTGAGGATTCAGGTATTTAAAAGCGATGATGTTCTAATTTTTGAAACACTTCCTGTAGATACCAACCCTGACATCTTTTTTGAAAACGACAATGTCTTTGATATTGTTGGTGGTATTCACAAAGGAACAACTCAAGACCAAAGCTCTACTCAGCCTGCTATTTGTTTTCCAAACTTTTACAACTGCTATTCATTTGGCAACGGGGCTGAATCCTACAAAATAAGAGACTCTATTGTTGGAGCTACATTTAATTTGGGCAACAGGGTGTTTGGTGTTCAGTCTGAAGATTATGAAGAGGTACACAGATTTGCTGACATTACATACAGCGGCATTTACAACGACGAGTCGAATGTAAACAAGCTTAATGAGTTTAACCTTGGGCTTCTTAATTTTAAGAAGCTTGAAGAGTCATATGGTATTATCACTTTGCTTGATGGCAGAGAGACTGATGTTTTAACTCTTCAGGAAGACAAGGTATCATATGTCCTTTCAGGTAAGAATCTTCTTTCAGATGCTGCTGCGGGTGGTGCTATTACATCAGTTCCGGAAGTATTAGGAACTCAGATAGCAAGAGTTGAGGACTATGGCAACAGCTTTAATCCTGAAAGCTACGTTCAGTGGGGAGAGGATAAGTATTTTACTGACGCAAAGAGAGGGGCTGTTATCCAACTAAAAGGAAGTAGCGCTAAGAATGAGCAGCTTACTGTTGTTTCTCAATTAGGGATGCGTTCTTGGTTTAGGGATTTGTTTATTGACAGCTTTGAAACTCAGAAGCTAGGAGGGTTTGACCCGTACATGAATGAGTATGTGTTGGCATCTAATGTTCAGACAATACCAACTGTTGATGAGCTTATTAATTGCGGTACAAGTCAAAGTATTTCTGTAGACAATACAACTCCAACAAATTCATTTGATGTTGCGTTGTCAAGTGCAGTAGGAACTATTAATGTTTCATTTACTGTTTCTGTTGCTAGTGGCTCAGGAACTCTTGCATCACTTGTATTGACCTGTGGGTCTCAATCATCTTCCACGCAAAACATAACAGGTACAGGGTCATTTACTTTTTCTCTTACTAAGACTACGGCGGATACTATTGCAAAAATTACTCTTAGTCAAGACTCTGCCGGAGATAAAGTAACAATAAGTAATCTTTTAGTAAGCTGTCCTACTGCTCCGGCAATGACAGTTATTGAAGTTGTTCTTACAAACAATGATGATTTAGGTAAGTCAATTCATGCAGAGTATGAATACACAAGTGCTACTCCTGCATATTCATCTCCAAGGAGAAGTGATTTTGTTTTATTTAAATCAGGTTCAAATCCGTTAGTTTCTAGGTACAACTCTCTTTCGGGAAATCAAGGAGACCCGCTAATACCTTTAGAAGCTTCTGATGTAACTGTGTTTACTAATAAGTTTCCTTCAGACACATTTGATGTAGATAATGCAAAGCATAAGGTTGGACGTTTGTTTAGCTCTACACTTTATCAAAACAATGCTACTGACATTAATACTTTGTTGGGCTTGGCTACTTTTCAAAGCCTTACGGGTACAGGAGCAGAACGCTCAGTAACTTTTACAGCAAATTCTCTTAACACCTATATGTATGTCATTTGGGACTTGAGAAGTTCATCTGCAATTGAGTTGTGTAGAGTTACTGACCCAAATGCTACTGCCGCAGATGTGTGTTGCGATGAAACTTGTTTTTGCTTGGAGCAGTGTACTCAATATGAAATAGTAATTTCTTCTCCTGCAACTTCTGCTATTGTTGAATATACTGATTGTTCTAGTGGAGAGACTTTTACTATTTCAAAAGCAGCAGGAACTCATGTTGTTTGTTCTAGGAATCTTCCTAATATTATTAGTGTTGTGGGCGGAACAGAAGCGCAGGTTGCAATAACTGCGGGAACTTGTGGAACTTGTACATAATTTATAATGGGCGCACTTGCTAACGTATACATAGATGGTAGTTCTTTTTCTACTGCTACAGGCATTTGGTCTAACTCGGCATTAACTAGTTTTGCTACTACAGGATGGTATTCTGATGGAAGCATAGCTCGTTATTGGAACAGCTCGACAGGAGTGCTAGGCCCTGTGGCTACTTGTCCTGACTGTGAGGTAGAATGCTCTAACATTGTATTTTCAATAGGCTCAGGGACTAACACAGACCCTTCATCTCCTCCCGCTTCAGGCTCTGTTGGGAAAAAGTTTATTACAAACTTTGATACAAAAACAGGTTTGGGAGCTGTTGTAATTCGTTTTACTCCCGGAGAAGAGGGCAATGGAATTAATGTTGTTTATGCAGGAACTACTTATAGAACATTTTCTACTCAAACGGACGGAAGGAAAACTACAGGAACAAATGCTATATGGCTAGGAAAGTTAGATGCAACAGATTGTGTTGCTTCTAATTTTAATACCAACATTAGCGGAAGAGATTTTGATGAGTTTCTTTTTGATGGAGTTTCTTTTAATTCATTAGGCTCATCAAGCTCTTTAAATATTACCGCAGGTAATAATCAGACTACAGCTACAGCTCCCGGTGAGTGTGTTATGGTTTTGAATAAAGCCAATGCACAAAACTCAAATGTTAAAGTAAATGTGTATGGACTTTGCGCGGGGGATGATTGGTCTTTGTCTTTGGAGTGTCCCGCTACACTTCCTTCTTTTTCTGCTTCTTCTCAAGCTGCTAGTAAAGCCGATGCTTGTTCGCTTACAATAAATCAAACATATTATTATGTTCATGTTGCAGGTAGTAATGGTGCTTTAGCTGTAAATGATTTTGTATTTAGTGATAGTGCTGCTGCATCATCTCCCTCAGATGGATGGTATAGGATAAGTACGGGATTGGCTATTAGAATTGGAAACGGAATTATTGAAGAAATAAGTTCTTGTGATGGAACTGTAAAAACAAGACGGGCAACAAGATGCTATGACGGCAAGGTGTTCTGTATGTCCGGCATTCCTAATTCTTTAAGTGGAGGAGAACCTGTTCTTTCTTTAGAACAAGGCAACTGCATTTTTGAAAAAACAAATGATGCTTGTGATGGAAGCGAGGAGGGCAATATTATATACTCATCAACAAGTAGTGATAGTTGCACAAACTCGTGTGTGCTAATTGAGTTTACAAACTCAGCGAGTATTGATAAGACTGTAAGTTATACAGACTGCTCAGGAGCTGCTCAAACTCTTACGGTGACAGCAAACTCAACAAACAGCATTTGTCTTAGAAGTTTTGTCGCAAGCAGTCTTGATTCTGATATTACTTACACTCGTATTGATTGTGACTGCGATGGGCTTAACAAGTATGTGGCTACTCTTTGTGGAGACTCAACGGTTAGTCTTGTTGTTGGACACACAAGCACGCTGACTGCGGGAACATTGGTTAAGACAACTGATACTGACCCCGGTACTGATTGTGTTTATGTTGTGGAGCAGTCAAGCACTGATTCTATCCAAGCTTATGTGACAAGTGTTTTAACGGGAGAAACCTGCGCAGACCAATCAATCACATACAAGATTACAAATACGGAGAATGTTGCTTATTCCTACACATTTACAAATCCTTCAAACGGATTGGTGTTGTCGGGACAAATTCCTGCGGGTTCTGTGACAACTCCGTCAGCAGTTTTGGTTTGCTGTGTTCCTGATAGTTTGAATTTACCATTCGGTCCATCAGGTCTTTCTTCTGAAGTTCACTTTTGTAATTGTACATAATGCCTACAAGCTACACACTTACATTTAGCGAGGGAATAAAGGGGTGGCCTTCATTCTACTCTTATCAGCCTGAGTACATAAAGGGCATGAATCAGTTTCTATACACATTTAAGAATGGGAATTTGTATGTCCATAACTCTAATAGTGTAGATAGAAATAATTTTTATGGAGTTGCTTACAGCTCTAAAATAAAAAGTGTCGTCAACGACACTCCTTTGGAAAACAAGCTGTTTAAGACACTTAATCTTGAGGGAGATTCTCCTTGGTCTGCAACTCTTAATACTGACTTGCAAAACACGGGATTTATACAGTCAGATTATTTTGAGCTGAAGGAAGCTGCTTATCATGCTTTTGTTCGGAACTCAAAAAACCAATCAAGCCCGTTCGCAAATCCTGCGGGTATTTCTCAGTATGCGCTTAGGTCTGTTCAAGGTATAGGTACAAGCGCATCTACTTCAGGCGGCGCAACTTTTGTCATAAACTTTAGTACCAATCCTGTAGTCCCGATACCATCAGCTATTAGCGTTGGTGATTTCATATACCATGACAACTCAACACCTACCCTTACGGGGACTGTGACGAATGTTGAGAGGGACTTGCCGAATGGTATAAATAGAATTACGGTAGATACATCTTCAGGCACTGTGCCTGCGGGCAACCAATACTTTATGTTTATCAAAAACTCAATTGCTGAGTCGAATGGTGTCCTTGGTCACTACTGTGTATTTGAATTAACTAATACTTCAACTTCTGCGATTGAGCTGTTTGCCGTTGAAACAGAGGTTATGAAGTCGTTTCCGTAAATTTGTCTAAAGAATTTTAGTATGCCAATAGGAACAACAGCATTGATAGGAATGACTGCTAAAGCATTAGGCTCAGGAATGAGCTTTGCTCAGTCTCTCAGGCAGAAAGAGATGATGCGTGAGGCTAATGAAGCCGCAGCAAAAGCAAATCAAGAAGCAATTAAGGCTCTTGAAAAAAATATGGCTGCTGAGATAGGTATACAAAAAGAACCGTATCGCTCTGAAAGAGAGGCTATGCTTTCTGCGGGCGCTCAAGCCACTGAAGCAGGAAGAGAGTCGGAGCGCGGGGCGGCAGCAACAGCAGGAAGAATTTATCAGCAGCAACAAGCGGGACAGGCTGACATTGCTCAGCGAATGGGACAAGAGGCTTTGGGCCTTGAGAAGCTAAGGGCTGATGAAGCTTCAAGGCTTAGAGATATTGGTGTTCAGTTAAATATGGCTGAGCTGCAAGGCGCTCAGTTGGCTGCACGTCAAGCTGAAGAGCAAAGTGCTGCCGCATTACAGGCAGGTTTACAGGGTGCGATTGGAGTTGTTCAGTCAGGCATTGCAGGGGCAGACCTGTATAAAAAGACAGGAGGTGCTAAGCAATTTGGAAAGCTTCAGGATGCTGCCGGCGCAGCAGGTATTGGAGGCGCTGACTTGCAGTCTCAAATGGCTAACTATTTGGGAGACCCTAGACTTGCTGACATGGACCCTGTAGCGTTTCAAGACTATGTGACTGCAAATGTTAGTCCTGAAAGAATAAAAGACTTTCAGTCTAAGATGGGTAGTCAGTTTGTTACAAACCCTTTCCAATCTCAGGTGAACCTTGGTCCTGCAAATGACCCAATGGCAAGTGCTTTGCCACGACCTTTTAATGAGTATGGTACAGGTGGCGTTAGTCCTGTAACTTCTGTTGTTCCTTCTTTTCAGTTTGATGAAAATTTAACAGACCCATCGGGTCCTGTAGAAAGAGATATACAGCTTCAGAGATATTATCAGAACAATCCTTTAGCAGCATACATGGATATGGGGTTTTTCCGTAGATAAACATTTAATCAATGGCTAACACTTACATAGGCTACGCAGAAAGAAGCGCCGAAAGTCAAATCAATTGGGCTGAGGTAGGCGCACAGGTTTCCGATATGCTCAACACGGAGCAGAAAATCCGTGATGATAAGAGGCAGGAAATTGATGATGCAACTAGAGAGTATCAGAAAGCGTTAGCCGATGCTCCTAAAGGACAGTCAGACAGAATCAATGGTTTCACCAATGACTTTGTAAACAAAGCGCAGGAGCAGTTACTGATGACCAATAGGCTTTTGAAGAGCGGTCAGCTTGACATGAAAGACTATCTGAACATTCGGCAGAATCTTACTGACCAAACAGGTCAGATGTTTGACACGCTGAACAAGGCGCAGGAGTACGTTAAGATGCATCAGGATAGACTTGATAGTGACGAGGCATCAGCAGCCGAGGCTATGCTGATGGACCAACTTACAGGCTTTATGAACTTCAAGGACACGAGTTCATATGTTGATGCGCCTACAGGTATTCTTTCTATTGCCAAAACAAAAGACGGCAAGATGGCTACCGACCCAAATTCATTTATGACTATCGGTCAAATGGACGAGGGGTTCAATACGTTCGTTGACAAGTTTAAGGTTGACGATGCTCTTGCAGGAATGGAACAGCAGTTGGGTGACGTTTTAAATTCTGAACTTATAGAAGCTTCTGCGTCAGGCAAGCTGTCTCGTGTAGAGAAAACAAAAGATAAGAAGACGGGCAAGTATGCTATTCAGGGAGATGAAGATGAATCAATAGGAAACTTCCTGACTATGGAAGACAAGTACGTTAGGGGTATTTTGACTAATAAGTCACACGCTCTTTCTGTTCTTGTTGATTATGTTCCCGGAGACTACACCATAAGCTACGACCCTAAAGACCAAGGAAAGACTATTGATGGTAAGGAAGTTGTCTTTATAAACAGAGAGAAAGGATTTAATGAGGTTGAGCTTACTAAAGACCAAGAGGAAAGAGCTGTTTCTTTTTTGAAAGAAAGATTCAGGTCTAAGATTGGTGTTGAGAAAACAGAAGAGTCAGTTGGAGAGAAGCGATACGCTCCTGAGCCTCGTGCTAAAACCGCTGCGGAGCTTGCTCAAAAAGCAAGTGATGAAGAGAATGCAAATCTTTTAGGCCTTTGGAATGAGATTTATTATTCTGATGGACCTGATAAAGAAGAAAGAATTTTCTCTCTTATAAACTCTACTAGAGCAATTGAAGGTTTGGGGATTACGCATATAGGATTTACCGAAGAGCCTATCCTTGATGCTGACGGAAATGAAACAGGTAAGGTGGATATTATTCTTGATGTAGAGTATGCTGATGAAGACATGAACATCAGTAAAAAAATTACTTCTGACGGAGAGCCTCCTACTTTTGAAGATTGGTCTACTTTAGGTTCTGTGATACATGGTATTACAGACAGAAAAAAGGCAATGGAATTAGGTGGGGGCAGAGCTATTCCTGAAAACTATAAAGAAAGGGGAACGAAGTGGGACCCTGACTTTTCTCAAGCTGATGTTAGAAGGCAAGCTCCTGATTATGTTTCAGGATTTGTCCAAGAAGTTCTTCAAGAGGGAGGAAAGACTCCTATTACGGCAGACCTTTTAAGGAAAGATGATGGAGATGTTCAGAAAGAGCTTCAAAGGATTCTTGCCGGAACAAATATTACAGTAGACACTCAGCGTTTTGGGAATGCAATTATATTAAATAGGCAGGGAGGAAGTGAAGCTGAAGAAGTTGTTATTGACACGGGGTCAATGGCATATGAAGGAGCTTTTACAGCAACAGGAGCAGAAGACACAGGAAGTGAAGAAAATCTTCAAAGGCTTTTGGATGCTATATCGTCTTTGTTGGATGAAGCTTCTGCTGAATCTCAGTATAAAAAGAGAGTTGGAAAGCCTATGACGGGCGCTCTTTCTAGA
>CEPR01005902.1_pt1 | contig 18888 bp, 17 predicted proteins | sample 530431 | NCBI WGS metagenome assembly CEPR01 (sample SAMEA2620078, study PRJEB7988) | marine metagenome | isolation source: saline water (ENVO:00002010), including
TTTTATACATTTAGAGCAAGATACGCTGTAATGCGTAATATGAATTTAGGTGCTAGAACGGTTCAAGTTGTAGTTGGATATAGAAATCTTGGTGAGCTGTCCGATAAACTTAAACCTTTTTCTTACAGAGTTTTGAAAGAAGATTGTTTGGACCTACCTAAAAAAACTTGGATGAAACGTACAGTTTCTTTAACCCCTGAGCAAGAAAAAGTTTATAAAGAAATGAAACAAACTGCATTAGCACATTTAGATGGCAAAGTTGTGACTACAAGCACAGTCTTGACACAATTAATGCGTTTACATCAAATTACTTGTGGTCATTTTGTGGCTGATGATGGGTCAACAAAAGACTTACCTTGTAGAAGAGTTGATGAACTTCTAGACATTATTGAACAGGTTGAGGGTAAGGTTGTTATTTGGGCCCAGTATCAAAGAGATATTAACAAGATTATAAATGCAATAGCAAAAGAATATGGTGATGATAGTTATGTTGATTATTATGGATTAACACCTCAAGAAAAAAGACAAGATAATATAAAGAAGTTTCAAGAAGATGACAAGTGTAGATTTTTTATAGGTACGACACAAACCGGCGGATATGGTATCACATTAACTGCTGCAAGTACAATGATTTATTTTTCTAATGGTTATGATTTAGAAAAGAGACAACAATCAGAAGCTCGTATAGATCGTATTGGTCAAACAAAACCAATGACATATATAGATATTATTTCTGAAGATACAGTTGATGACAGAATAGTTTTAGCGTTACGTAAAAAGCAAAACATTGCAAGTCAGATTATGGGTGAGGAAATCAAATCTTGGATATAAAAAAAATATTAGTATTCGGACTTCCCGGTTCAGGTAAAACAACCTTTGCTAAAAAACTATCTATCAACAAAGACATTCTGTATTTTAATGGTGATGAGACTAGAAGTATTTTTCATGACTGGGACTTTTCAATCAAAGGAAGATTAAGACAAGTTAATAGAATGAAAAAACTTTGTGAGTCATCAAATAAAACATCAATTACAGATTTTGTTTGTCCTTTTGATAAATACAGAAAATATTATGATATTTTGATTTGGATGGATACGATTAAGACAGGAAGATTTGAAGATACAAATAAAATGTTTGAAAAACCAGAACCCACAAGCTCTTTGATTCACATCAAAGACTATGATTATGAAGACGTAATAAAAGAATTACAACAACTTATCAAATAAACTCATTAAAACAAAAGCTGCTGTTCCAATTAATAGTCTTTCTATTCTTACTATTTGTGCTTTTAGTTCTTTGATTTGATCAAATGTTTGTCTTTGCATTATTCTACAAAGTTTTTCATGAGCTTCTATTTTTTCTAACGCTGATTTTCTAGGCATTATTAATTCCTCTAGATCTTAATCTTATTTGTTTTTCTGTAGGTGATAGATACGCTTCTTCTGTAGGCGTTAGTCCTGAAGCCATCATCGGGTTTTGTTGTACTGGTGTTTTAAACATACCAGGAGCAGGCATTGGAGTTGGTGGTAATCCCTGTGTTGATGATTGTTGACCCATCGTATTTAATCTTGGAAGATAATCTTGTAGTTTAAGATTAAATGGTTCACTTAAACTTTGGTTTTCAAAGTCTTTAATCATCAGTTTAATTAAAGGTTCCGCTGATAGATATGGATTAGGAACACCAGACTCTTCAGCATTTCTTTCAAATCTTGCTTCAATATTTTCCGATGGTTCAAATGGATTAAACTTACCTCTTAATAATCTTTTCAATGTTTTTTTAGATAAATTTCTTCTATCAAACACGTCTTTTAATTCTTTATCTGTTACTCCTAAAGTCTGCGCAGCGTTTAATGCTTGCATCATGTCTCTTTGTGTTTCAAATAACTTTTGATTAGCTATAAAAAATCTTTCAATAACTTCTTGTGGAGTTTTTCTGGTGCCACTTAAAACTCCATATTTACCACCAGTAAAATTTTTTCTATCTTCAGATTGACTTTTTTGAAAAGCACCAAGATAAAAATCTAAACCTCTTTCTGGGTTTATTTTAATTGGTCTCATTCCAAATATACCTGCAATCTCTGGTCCTATTTCATATGTAGTTGGACCTTTTCCTGGCTCACCAGTGATGGCTTTAAATGTTCTTGTAAAAGGTTGTGTTGAAGGTAACATTGTTTTTGCTAAGTGTTGAAATATAATATTATATTTTTCCATTTCAGGTGTACTTTCACCATATAATTGATACCCTTCTCTAGTTCTACCACCTCTTGAATAAATATCCATGAACGCTTCTGTAAAGATAGATTCAGAAATAAAAGGTGAAGCAGTTGATGCAGCGGCATCTACAAGCCCTTTAAAGAAACCTTTTGTTAAAACTTCTTCGTCTTCTATACCTTGTTGAATATTAAATAAAACTGTTTGAAACGGTCTTGTTAACGTATCGTACACATTGTTTTTAGACCAATCTATGTAGTAAAACTCTCCTGATGTTGGATCCTTAAATACAATTTTCTGTGAATCTCTAGCCCATGGAGCAACAAAATAATTAATTGCATCTGCTTCTTCATTTGTAACACCGAATATTTTTTTGGATCCTTCAACGATAGCGTATGGTAATGCACCTGCTGTAAAAGTCATACCTGCAAGTCTTTTCATACCAATACCTCTTGTTACTGGATTTTTTAATTCTTTTAATCCTTGTTTGTAAATACCAAACCCTGTTCTAAATATTTCTGAAGGCCATGACATAAAATTACCAAAAGGTGATACACGCATTGATCTTACAAACTGACCTACTCTTGCATAATTAGGCACTGTATTTTTTACTATCTCTGCTACTTGTTGTTTTATATCTTGAGGAATAGGTAAACCTTTTTTTGCATAAGCATTTCTTAATCTAGCAAGTTCTACTTCAAAATTATATATCTTCCAAAAATCATCTTCTGCAACATATGCATCTTGAAAAGCTTTACCGGTTTTCTTTATACCTTTACTAACGTTTTTACCTAATGATCTTAGCATTGGAAATAAAACACTATCAGTTGCAATATTACCTTCACCAAATCTAACATCTTTCATAAGATTTCTAAGGTCACCTAATCTAACGTTTGTATTTACAATACCTAAATCTAAATACTCTCTATACTTAGCCATAGCTTCTGGTTGTCTCATACCTACTTGAACTACTTTTCTTGCATTATTCATAGCCTCTGCAACTAATTTTGGACTTGTAAGTAATGTACCATTAGCAAGAGCAAAAGCTCCCGAGCTTAAAAAGTTTCTTATATGTGTAGGTATAGATAAAACAGTTTTAGCAAACTGTGCTCCAGCTTTTGGAGTTAACAATCCATATCTATATATACCGGACAATGTTCGACCTAATGGGCCTTGACCTTTTGCTTCACCTCTTAGCCAGTTTTGCATTTGTGATACACTTTCAAAACCCTCTGCCACATCTTTAGATGTGTAAACATTTTCATCAGGAAAATATTTATTTAATTCCTCTGGAAGTTTTGTAACAGGAGTCTTTGGTCCAAAAGCTTCTTTAGCAGCTCTAGGTGTAGCATGAAAAAATCCTCTCATACCAAACGGTGTTTCAGGAGTAATTTTTGATTTTATTAATTTATCTGCATCAAGCATATCTTCAAATAATTCTCCTCGTCTCGCGATTGTAGATAATCGACCCACAGCTTCATAGATTGAGTGACGAGCGTCTTCTATTTCACCGAATAGTTCTCTAAATGCTTTACTTCCTTTACCTATAACTTCAAAACTTTTCTTACCATCAGGTAAATTTCTTTCTAATGTTTGTGCAAACGTTTTAATATTGTATGGAGTATCTGCACCTTTAGTTAAGTTAACATATTGAAAAGAAGGTAGTTGATCTTTTTTAGGATCCATTCTTCTAACACTATCTACAATATCATTGACATAACCTTCTGCAGTCGCTGGAGTTATGGGTTGACCATTTTTAGCTGCATAACGCATAAATATATTTGCAACTCTATCAACTGTATCTCTTGTTGGCTTATACGCTTGTAAAAAACCTGCTTCTCTATTTTCAAATATTTCAAAAGTATTAGCTAAACTATCTTTTACTCTTTTACCTAAAAGACCTGAAAACGTTCCTTGTAAGCCTGGAGGTAAGTCTTGAGCTGTAGGTGAATTACTAGCTATCTTTAAAAGATCGACAAAATAATTTCTACTATTTTTTATTCCATTTAAAATAGTTTCTATCGCTTCAGGAGTTGCACCTTGTTTACTTAATGTATCTACTAATTTAAATTCTGAAACCTCGTCTAACCCTTTTGTTAAATCACCTTCAAATAAAAGATCATTTAATTGTTTGAATATTTGTTTTCTTTCTTCAACGTTTGCGGTGTAGAAAAACTTTTTAGTTTCTGGAAATATTTTATCTATTTCTTTATCTATTCTTTTAACCTGTTCCATAGCAAAATTAGTATCAACCATTTTACTTGCTGACTCTTGTTCTTTTGCTAAAGCTTGTTGAATTGGTTTCATTCCTCTAAATCTAAATGTGCCACCAAACTTATCTAAATTTCTTTCTATTGCATCATCACTATAAGCTAAGTCTTCTGCTTTTTTTGTAAGTAATTTAGAAATTCCTCTTGTTATTCCATACACAGCTGGTGTGATTAATGTAGATTCAGAACCAAATTTAAATCTATTTACTAATTTTCTTAAAGCATCTTCACTTAAATCTTCTTTTTCTCTTCTGTCTAGTTGTGTAGGGCCTGCACCAAAAGCATCTCCAATAGTTCCTAGCTTCTCGACGTCCGCTACCATTGTCTCGCCTACAGCACCACCGGCAACCACAGCTCCAAACTTTTGTCTACCTGTCAATCTATTTAATTTTTTTGCTGCGTCTGCTCCTTGCTTGACATTTTTACTAGCAACATTAAGATAGTTGCCAGCTTTTTTTGCATTAATAGCTTTTGTAGCTAGTTTAGTTGCAACCTTTGCACCTATAGTTCCAGGTATACCTATTTGAACTAGAGCTTCAGTTAATCTTCCGACAGCTCTTTCTTGTGCAACTTCTTCAAAAGGATTTATTTTATCAAAAAATTGTTCAACACTAACAGCTGTGTTTGTATCTAAACCTAAATCAATTAGTTCTGCTCCTAAAGATACAACACCTTCAGGAACTTTTATTAATCCAGAAGCTATACCTGCAACACCTGCAGTAATAGATGATACTTCATTATTGTCTTCTGCGTCAGGTGTAAGAAAACCTTCACCTTCTTCTAGTATAAATTCTTCAGTGCTTCTATCTGATTGTGAGGACTGGTTTTGCTCCATCAATTCTCTTAATGTTGCCATTCATCCTCCTAAACTATTTCATTAAATGCAGCGTCAAAAAATCTGTATTGGTTTACTCCATTTACTGTATCAACAAACATATAAACAGCTTCTTCAGGAGCCGGTATGTTGGCTTGTCTTACATCAACTGCTCTGATATCATAAAAAACACCGTCTTCTATTTCAGTGTCCATACCCATTATGTCTGCTTTTTTGAAATCTTCGGCTATACCTAAGTCTTGCATTTTTCCGCTATCTAATAATGCTTCGTGTATTTTTTTAGAACCAATTAATCTTGCATTTCTAGCGTCAGTGTCTCTTAATAATCTATTATAATTATCAATTACATCTTCATCATCTGTTGTTGGTACTTTTATTGAAGATGGATCTCTTGTTTTGTATAAATTTTCATCAAAAGCAACTTCTTTAAAATTAGGATCTCTTGCCATTAAAATTTGCATACCTTTATTTAATTCTTTTAATTGTTGTTCACTATAGTTTGCTAAGTCTTCAGGTAAACCCATTAATCTAGCAGCTCTTGTCATGTTTTGTATTGCAGCGGTGTCTTGATCATTAGCACCCATTTCTCTTTGAGATTCATCATACGCTCTTTGTTCGTACATATCAGCTCTTTTTATTGCTCTGTTAAGCATAGCATCTTCAATACTTTGCTCTCTGTTTCTCATAGCTTGTGTTTCTCTTATTAAAGCTTCCATAGGTGCACCAGACGCTCTTGCAATATTTTGTAATAAACTGCCACTGGTTTCACTAGCTAGAGCTGGACCAAATCTACCTAAAAAATTTAAAAGTCTATTATCTTTTTGTTTAGATCTGCCTCTCATAAATTCTTCTAGCATTCTTGCATCCGCTATACCTCTCTCCATAAAAGAAGGAGCTTTTTTTGCAGGAGGCATTTCTCTTTTTGGTTTCTCTATTAGGTCACTAATTTTTATTGATTCTATTCCAGACATGTCTCTACCGCCACCAGCTCCCATACCCATTTCCATCATTCGTTGTTCCATTCCTGGAAAGAATGCATCTTTGTTTGGGTTTTCTCCTAAAATAAATTCTGGTTCAGTTCCTCTCTGGTAATTCTCTCTTTGAGTAAGGCCACCTTTTCTGAACATTGGTCTTTTTAAAATATTTTGCATTATCTAACTGCTCCGTAAATTCCTCCTAGAGTAGATCCTAGAGATAAAGCAGTTTGTAAAGGACTCATTTGTCCTGAAGACATTCCAGTCATAGCAGGTGATAATGGCGTAGACATACCGGATAATGAACCTAAACCAGAACCTAAATAACTTGCTCTTTCATATGGTTCATAAGCTTTTAATCTTTCTCCTTGTCTTCTTGCATCTTCACCAGCTTGTCTAAATGCAAGATCACTAGCACCAGCTGCTTGTAAACCAGCAACTGTTTGACCAGCTAATGCAGGTTGTAATGTTGCAAGTTGTGACTGTTGTCCAAATGCTTGACCTGCCGCTGCTTGCGCTTGACCAAAACCTTGACCAAGTAACTGCGCTTGTAATGCAGCTCTGTTTCTATCTGAATCTGTTTGGTATTGTGCTCTTTCAACACCTTCTCTACCACCACCGAAAGCTCCTGAAGCTACTGCTCTGTCAGCAATACCTTGCATTCCTCTTTGAGATTGTAAATCATATTCTGTAAGTGTTGTATCAATTACATCTTGTTGATACGGAGACATGAATTGTTGATAAGCTTGTGGTCCTGAAAACTGAGCAGCCTGTTGTAAGAAAGGCTCAAAAGCCATGACACCTGTACCAGCGCCAATACTTTTAACTCCACCTGTTTTAGGATCAAAAGTAATAGCACCAAGTCCAGCTTGTCTAGCTAGTTCTTGTTGTGCAGCCATAGAAAAATCAGATTGTCTCTGAACTTCTGGCGCAAACTTACTTGTATCCGTAGGTGTTTTTACTAAACTAGTAAGTCCACCTAAATAACCTTTTTGTGCTGCTTCTAAAGCAGGAGCTGTTCCAGTCATTATTGACATTATACTTGTGCCTCCAAATCTTTCATCATTTTATACATCCTTTGAGCGCCTTTGTCTACGCTTCCTCCACCCGCTGCTCGCACCGCGTCAGCAGTAAACACAAACTCGTTGTTTGATAACATCGCAGGGATATCATCAGCTTTTTCTTTGACACCAACTGGTGGTATAAAACCACCTTCTTCTCTCATATCTAATTCCATAATACCTTTAGGATTTATATTTATATCTAATCCTTCGATACCTGCCGCCGCTTTTACTTTATCATCTGTGCCCATAGCATATTTAACCCTACCTCCATCTTCGTATCCTTGATACTCAGATAAATTTGTAGCTACAAAATCTTCTATTTCTTCATCACTATATGGGTTAACAGTTGGATCTCTTCTAAAATCTTGAGGACCATATTCTCTTAAATATTTTTCAACGTCCTCTCCTCTTCTTTTCATAGCTTGAGCATATCTTGCATCTGGACTATTTGTATCTTTATCAGGGAAAAACTTTTCTTTAATATATGCAGCTAACATAGTTAAAGGTATTGTCTTACCAGGATCACCTAAAAATTTTCCAATGTCTCCCATTTGAAATTTTTTATCATCACCAAGGAAAAATTCTAATCCAAAATCTTTTAGAGAACCAAGACCTCTTTGTAATAAATTTTTCTTAGCAACTTCTTCAACAGCTTTTTTTCCAGCGCTTTCTAAAGCTATTTGTTCTGCAATAGCTGCATCACCTGTCATGCTTTTTACAATTTCATTTGTTCCAGGTGTTGGTCCTTTAAATATACTTGTAATTCCACTCAGGGCATCACTGCCTAAAGCTCTAGCGCCTTCTAAACCTTTTCCAAAATAATTTCCGGTCCCTGGAATCATACCAGCAACGTTTCCAAATGCGGCTGTTGCTGCAGCTTGTTTTAATGCATCGCTAATACTTCCGCGTTGATCAAACCTACCAATACCTCGCATTGCAGCTGCAATACCTGGATTGAAAGGTGCAACGAATGGAGCAGCTTTGACTGCAACATCTGCTACTTCATTAGGAATTAAATTACGAACAGTTTTTTTAAACTTTTCACCACTTTTTAATTCATTAGGTATTACATCATCAACAATTTTATCTTTTGTTTTTTGAAACCAAGATCCTATTCCCATTTTAATATACCTTTAGTAAAGAAAAATTATGCTTTTTTAAGTTCATCTATTTCTTTTTTAAGATCTTTAATAGCTTGAACTAAAATTGGTATAAGTTTTCCTGGTGCAGCCTCTAATTTATCAGGGTTGTTTTTTAAAACTAACCGTAAACTATCCTCTATACCATGTTTTTGTTGAACTTCGTCTAGTTCTTGTGCAATAAATCCAAATTCTTTAACGTCTTTTATAGCACCATCTCTAGTGTCCCATACAAACTTAACAGGTCTTAAATCGTTAATAACATCTAAACCTACGTTTAAATCTTCAACATCTTTTTTATCTCTAGCATCAGATAGAGAAGTAATTGATGTTTGTTGACATCTTAAAGTTGTAATATTAGGGTTTCCTAAAGTAATTTCGTTACTAATGGTATTAGAAGATTGTACAGCATTAGAACCTATAATAATATTATTGTCTCCAGTCGTTAGACCATTCCCAGCACTTCTTCCTATACAAACATTCTGTGCACCAGTTGAAATATTATTTCCAGCAGATTGTCCTATTGCTACATTAACAATACCTTCTGCTACTGGTAATGCTGAATCACCTATCGCAACAGAACCCCAAGCATTTACAGATGAGTTCATTGCCTCATCACCAATTGCTACGTTTTGAAAACCACCGGACATATTGTTTAATGCTCGATATCCAATTGCTATGTTTTGTATTTGGTTTCCACCATTTTCTAAGGCTTCAGTACCTATTGCAATGTTGTGATCACCACCATCTCCTAGATTCATAGCTTTAGAACCTATAACAACGTTTTCTACTCCAGTCGTATTAGTTTTATGAGCTTGAAAACCTATTATGGTATTATCATTTGTTGCATCGCTACTGAATCCAGCTTCGTAACCCATTGCTACACATCTTTGAACATTCTGACCATTTGTTACTGCCCGTGCACCCACAACCGTGTTTTGTCCAAAAACATTGTTTTGCAACACATCAGCTCCAACAATTGTGTTACTAGCACCTGCACCACTACCAGAATTTGCACCTACAATTGTAGTTCTACTACCACTTGTTAAAGTAGCATTATTACCAGCTGCACTACCAATGACAGTGTTAAGTCCTCCAGATATGCTTCCACCAGTAAGAGCATTATTACCCATAATAACATTGGTTGTAGCTCCTGTTGGATAATTAGCATTAAGTTTAATAGTTTGACCTGTATCAATATCTAAAGAACCTGTAAAAGGATCTTGACCTGTATCATCTTGAAAAGTAACATTTCCAGCGCCATCAGTTTTTAAAACTTGATTAGCTGTTCCATCTGAAGTTGGAAGTGAGTACGCTCCATTTACATTAACAGTTCCTGTTGTTTGAATACCTGTATTATTTGTAGAAAGTTTTATATTTCCATCATAATATAAATCTACACCAGCTGTTCCTTCAGGAGCGTTTATTATATTTGCAGTTCCAGCAGCGTTTTGAACAACTAAATTATTTGTGTTCATTATTAAACTTCCACCACCACTTTCTTTTATAAAAGAATGATTGCTTACGCTATCATGATAAATTCGTAAATCTGTTCCATCGCCAAATTTTGCTTCGTCATTATCAGCAAAATTAATATTGAATCCATTAGATGCTAAATCACCACCAAGTTCTGGTGATGTATCATCTACAACAGCTGCAATCCCACCTGTAGACGCTTGGAATGTAGGTGCAAGACCTGCACCTCTTGATGTTAAAACCTGTCCTGATGTTCCTTCTGAAATTCCTGCAAACCCACCAGCGCCATCATTTACTTGTGTTTGTCCAACTGTTCCTCCAGGAGTGCCACCGCCTCCGCCGCTATTGCTCCACGATAAACCACCATTACCATCTGTTGTAAGAACTTGACCATCTGTTCCTGCACCATTTGGAAATGTTAAAGTTGTATTTGATGTAATTGTATCAGGAGCTGCAATAGATAAATATTTTGCTTCGTTAACATTCTTACCATCTGTTAAACGAATTTCTCCTTTTTTGTCGTTAAGTCCTACTACGACCGGACCTGTGAATGCTGTGGTTTTTGTTGCCATAATAAAATATACTCCTATTTCAATTTTCGATCAAGTTTATACTGACCCCGTAGGTGTAGTTTCTTGATCTTCTCTGTTTACTTGCATGGCGGCGATTGTACCTTGTACTCTACCGGTAGTATTTTGTGTAAATACTAATTTATCCCCACCTTCTAGCACAAGTGGTCCTGTAAGTAAATTCAAATATTGACCTGCAGTTAAAGGGGTAGAGAACAATATTGTTGAACTCGCCACATAAGATCTTCCCGGTCCTCTATCTAGCCTAACTTCTATATTAATATCAGTAAAAGGCTCTGTATTATTTACATAAAAAGCATTGATAATTGAATGTGAATCTGTAGGGACTCCATATACTGTTTTCTCACTCGTTGTTGGAGTGAGATCATAAATCATATTTTTAAAACTTGTTGCCATATTTAACTCCTAATTATACCCAACCGCAATAGAATACCAGGTATTAAAATAGTTATATCCATATCCTGGCGTAGCTCCAGCTGGATAACCACCGTCTCCAAAATAAACATATGTTCTAGATATACCAGCAGGCGCATAGCCAACAAAAGCGCTATAACCACCATCTATTTTTATTTGATATCCAAGAGAATCATATCCTGGCTCAACACTTAAACCATAACCACTACCATTTACTACTGATACTTTTGTTCCTACAGCTGGTTCTACAGGAAGCCTAACTATATAAGGGTCTGGCAAATAACCTAATTCACTAACAAGATAACCTCTATTAGCTGCCGCTATAAATGTTCCCAACGGGCTACCAAAATCCAATTGACCTATTCTACTATAAGGCAGTCCTGCTCCTCCTGAACCTCCACCGCCAATAGTAGCTGATTCGGGGCCTGATGGTTTTGCAGGAGCATTACCTAAAAAATAAGATAATTGTTCTATTTCACTAAATATTTCACCTTGAGGTTTATATTGAGCGTTTATCTGTTGAACAATATTGTTAATTGATCTTACGATTTGTCTTTGATTGGCTACTTCATATTCGTTTGTAGGATCAGGAACTCTAGTTGTAATAGCCATTATCTTCTACCATCCGGTTGTATATCAATTCTAAGTGTACCATATCTCCAGTTTTCACCGTCTGCAAGACCAGGGTTTTCAATTTTTATACTTAAAAATCTACCTCTTGCTCTTGTATCTTTTTTATCTGTTGTTGATGTAACATCAAAAGAACTATATGTTGATGGTGTACCAGCATCTGATGGATATCTTTTTAATGTTAATGTAACTCTAGCTGTTCCAACTAAAGTTTTAAAATCTGGTATAAATCTTCTCATTGATAAAAAGAATTCACCATCACCCATTTGAGGGTTTGATATATCAAAATCAAATGATTCAATATTAGATGTAATTCTAGTTATACTACCATCTAAATTTTCTTGATCTACACCTTCTTCGTGTTTGTATAAAATAGTTTTGCCATATCCGTTTGGTGCTGCTGGCTCACCTATAACTTCTGGAAAATCTCCATTGGTAGCATTATCAAAACTTGTTGCAAAAGGTTTATCAAATACATTTGAATCAGCCCAAGAAGTTCTTGGTGTATTACCTGTATACCAAACACCTTCAGCAAAATTATATATTACATATCTATCATTATAATCAGATGATGCTGATGGGTAATCCCATCTTACTTCTGTAAATAAATTATTTACACCAGCATAGATCTGTTGACTTTGAGTTGTATCAATATCATCATAAACATAATCTTCTACAGAACAATCTACTGTTTTGACCGATCCATCATATTTAAAAAAACCTTTATCACTCATCCAAAAAGCGACACCATCAACTTCAACAACTGCATTCTGTCCAATTAATCCACAGTTAGTACCAACTTGTTCAAAACCAAATACAAAAGGTTGTCCGATGTGTCTCATTAAATATAAAGCATTATCTGTCCAAATAAGAATTGCTTCTTTAGATTTTATGGCACCTACTATTTTTGTACCATCTTGAATTCTTTGTGAACCGGCAGAGTTACCTGCAGTAATATCGTATGTGTTTATTTGTTCTTGTGATGAAAATCTGACAAACATATCGTCTTGTGTTGATGGAACACCAAGAGTTGTTTCTGTGCCCATGTGAATTAAATGTCTTGTTGTTGGTGATACCATACTAACTCTAGTATTTGTTGGATTCTGATCAGTTTCAAAACCTGTTGTTAATACAGACGCTCGCTGCCCGAGTGGGTTACCAGCGGCGGGATTCCATGTAAATGTTTTACCATTTAAAACCGTTGCAACTAATACCTGACCAAAGTTTGATAGTGACCATAAACCAGGAGGAGTGTTAACACCGTTTGTAGATGCAGCTTGTCCCCAGGCTTGTGAGCCATTCCAAACTCCTGTACCCCAACCAAATTGAAATTGTTGTATTTGATTACCGACAGTTTCTAATGGAATAACAGAACAACTTCCACCAGGTCCTGCATTACCTGTAGCATTGGCAACTGGTGTAACTGTAAATTCTGTATCTGATACAATTGTTTTTACTTCGTATAATTTATCTTCAAAATCAGAATCAGCATAACCTGTACCAACAGGTAAAGTTACGTTTTCAAACTCTACAATGTCTCCTACAGATAAACCGTTAATAGATGTTGTTGTAATAGTTACAACATTAGATCCTGAAACAGTTGTAAATGTACTATTTTTAAATTCATCAATTGTTAATGGAAAACCACTAGTTCTAAAAGGTGTAATGTCGTAAAAATTATCTTCGTAATAAATTAATAAAAACTTATCAGTTCCAATCGCTAAGTATTGATTGCCATCATTACCTCTAAATGGATGTAATTTTCTTGATACAGATGAAATACTTTCTCCGCCTTCTGCTTTCCAACCACCTACTTTTTCTGGTAATGAATATCTAAATCTAACGTTGTCACCACCCACATAACGAGCGACAGCTCCAACTTCAGAGTTTTGCTTATCGAAACCTGGTTTGATTTGCCATTTGCTAAGAGGCACTGGTCACCTCCTATATGTTATCCTTGTAAGCCCAGCCTACAGTCGCGTTTACATAAACCAAAGTAAAGTTTTGATTGTCTGTTGAAACATTTATTGATCCCGCTGAACCAGAAATATTTTCAACACCTGGATCTACTGTTAAGGCATTGACAGAATATTGTTGGCCACCATCAATAAAACTTACCTCTGATCCAACAGATGGACCTGTCGGTAAAGTAATTGTTAGTACACCACCAGTTGTATCACAAATAATTTGATCACCATCAACTGCAGTATAAGATGAAGTTGTTGATTTATAACCTTTAGTTAAAAGACCAGAACTTACATTTGTTCCATCAGAATATAATAATGCTTTACTTCCTACTGGTAAACTTACACCAGTTCCTGAAAAAGTTTTAATAGTTAATGTATAATGTGATGTTGATCTATCTGTTGCATCTTCTACAACAAATACTCTTTCTGATGAGTCAGGCATAGTTACAACTCTATTACCTGTTAACGTTCCCGTTAATTTAAAATATAAATTTTTACCATTTGATGTAGCACCATCAGTTAATACTAAGTTAACGTCTGCTCCACCTACAGCTAAACTTAAATAGCCACTCGCTGCTTGTTCCAAGATTTGTAGATTCGTGTTTGTGATGTTACCCCATAAACCAGCTTTTTCACCGGTTACCATGAGTTCTAGTTTTATATCATTTGAATAACTTGATGCCATATTTTATCCTATTCTCCTGGAGACGGAGAGTTAATAGCGGTTCTAATTGTACCGTCCATATACTCGTCTCTTCTTCTTCTACCTTGTTGTTCTATACCATATGTAGCCATACTTCTACCATAAGATTGTTCGTATAATTGTAACATATCTGTTGGTCCTTTTAAATAACCATAGGTTTCAGCTAAACATGCATATAATAATAAATCTGGATAATTGTTTGATACATATGTTGTAGTCGCGTCACTAGCTGTAATTGTGTCTGGTTGTTTGACATATGCAACGTGGCACACGTAAGCAGCATCGGGTGTCGGGGCTACAAAAATTGTAGTAGCATTTCTGTTAGAATAGTATCTTGGAATATTATTTGGTGCAGCCGCCGCTGTACCTGGTGTATTGTAATATTCTTCCATGAAAGAAGTATCTCTGTATTCCAAAGCTTTTCTTACAGCTGGTGTTTCGTTTGTATCGTTAATGTAAATGTATCTTATAAATCTTGTATTTGTTGGTGTAGCAACTTCTCTATTGTTTGGAGTTAAAGTAATTGTATCGTAGAAACGAGCATCATCTGTATCTGTTTCTCTAAATATTCTAGCTTCAGCGTTCTTTACAATAGTTGTAAGAACAGTATTACTTAATACCGTATCATCTACTTCTGTATAACTTCTGATGTCTGATTTTAATTCTCCAAAATTCATAATTATGCCTTAAATACTACGGGTCCAGATGAACACTGTAAACCGCCTCCTTCTTTGGTTGTACTAGCTGTTGTTAAATTAGTAAAGTTAAAACTGTTAAAAACTGTAATTGTAGGTGGTTCTCCAGGGTTAAAAACTGTAGTGGGATTCATAGTAATTTCAAAAGATCCAAATACTTTTGCACCATTATTGTGTGTTCCAGCTGTTGTATTTGCTGGTGTTACACCTCTAAATGGAGCTGCGGTTCCTCTCACACAACCAGTTAAATCATTACCAGCTTTACCTGTGTATTGAATTGTTTCGTTTTGAAATAATAATGTTACAGGATTTATTTTTTCAATAAATATAAATCCAGCATTTGGAAAATTACTTGCATCATTTAAAGTTATTGTTGTAGCAATATCAGTAATTGCACCATTTAAGGTAGATTGTAATTGTATCGCTTCAACTGGTACGTTCGATACACCAGTTTTTAATTCATCAAAAACTACAAAATCTCCTGTTTTATAACCACTGTTTGGAAAACTACATGTTATTACAGCTGATCCTGCAGTTGTAGAAAACGGATTTTCAGGAAGTATATCAAAGGTTGGTGGCTCAGTTCTATCTGGTCTAGCGTTTTGTAAACCTTGTGGGTCACCAGGAGTTGGAATTGGATCTAGTTGTGGTTGCTTAGGTTCATATTCTGAAATATGTACAAAAGCTCCATTCCATTCTCTTACCATTTCATTATATGGAAACTGCATACCCGATCTATCGGAGATTGCTAATGCGTATCTACCTTTTGATAAATTAGTCATCTATTATATCTCCGGATAATAAGTTCTAGGTGTTACAAATAAACTAGAAGAAGATCCATCATTTTGTAATGCTCTTTGTAGTTCATCTTCATATAACATTTTTAAATCTTGCACTCTTTCAGGTTTGAATTTTAGAGCTAAATAGTATGCAAGTCCTGCAGTCATACATGGTACAAATCTATATGGCACATCCGCATCGTTTGTATATTTACCCACGTCATCAATTCTTTTAGCATAGTAATAATTAATTTTATTACCAGCTTCGTTTGGACCAGGAGTTAAGAATAAAGTTATTGTTACTCTATCAATAAATCTTTGTACAAAATATTGAGTTGGTGTTCCTTTTGCTGATTTACTTGCAAATGATTGATAAACAGATCTGTTTACTTTTGTTAATGGAAAATCAATGTTTTCTGCATTTCTGTATGAAGCTTCTAAAACATCGTCAACTCCATAAATAGCATTTGCATCAGAAGTACCATCAGATGTTGATCTAAACATTGTATAAACAGCTTGACCATCTACCAAGATTAAATCATTATTTGCGATTTCCCAATAATGAAGACCTCTGTTGGCCCACTCTTGAAACATGATATTCAATGATCTTCTTGCAGAGCTTAACTGTTGACCGGTTACACCAGTCATAGCTATTCTCTCATAGGATTCATGAACTATTTCATCTATCGAAAACCCTTTTTCAAAGGTTGTTGTTCCTGAAGTAGTGTTAGCCACTTAGACCTCCTACTTATCAAATAACAGAGTCGCTGCTGCTATATTAGTAAATAAGGTTACTTCAATTCCACCAGGAAATAAAACTCCGTCTTCCGGTATGTTAAATGCAAATACATCAGTATTAGGTATGTCTATATCAAAAAGAACTGTAGCATCAGTAGCGTCTGAAAAAGTAATTCTTCCAGCTCCACCACCATCAGAGGCAACACTTATTCCTCTAAGTCTAGTTCTTCCAGTAAATACAACACCTGTTGCTGTTACTCGTTGGGCAAATACATCTGATTTAAAACTCATATTTTTTCTCCTTCAATTTGATTATGCTCCTCCAGGATTGACATTAACTGTCATACTGTAAATAATACTATCTGCAGTTCCATCATTCACTGAAAAATTAAAACTAGCGTAAGGACTACCATTTCCACCAGCATCTGTAAAAATAAAGTTACCTGCATTAATATCAGCTGTAGTTATGTTTTGACCTAAAGTTACAGCAACGCCATCCAATGATAATGTTCCCGTACCTGGTAAAGATTCAACAGAAACATGAACCATAGTATCACCATCTCCGTCGTTGTAATTAAAGTCACTAACATTAAATGTATAAGGACCAGTTCCTTCCGTATACGTAACTGTGCTGTTAGCTGCAGTTGGTGGTAAGTTTGCTTGTCCAGCTGAAGCATTATCTTCTCTTGGCGGTTGTGTTTTATATGGGTGTGATACAGGCAATTGGCTTTGTAAACCATATTTATATGCTAAATAACCTTCACATTTTTGAATAAATTCTTCTGAATCTGTAAAACCATTAGTTGCACATTGAGCTAAAACACACTCTCCTACCGAACCACCCATGTTTTTACCACCGGCTGCGGCAGTCATAAGTTCAAAACGTACACTATTACCCATATTATTAGTATAATCAGTTCTTATACCAACCTGAGTTCCATCCATTCTAATTCTAACAGTGTTATCACTACTACTTAAATCAGTAACAAGTATGTGTGGACCAGAATAAGGATTACCAGAAAAATCAATGTTGTTTCCTATACCTAAATCATTTGAGTTAAATTTACCATCAAACTGAGTAGAGTTACTTGTTTGTACTTGTGCAATTCTACCGTCACCGTCTAACATGTTCCATAGAGTGTCATTGTTTTTATCAACTGTTCCTATGTCTACTAATTGAATTATAGTCCAGTTACCATTTTTTGGTACACCAACACTAAATCTAGTAACAGAAGATAAGTTTTGACCACCTGATCCTGAGAAAGTAAGAGCAGGTACACCGTTAATACTTCCTCCAGTATTTGGGCCAGAACCAGAACCTTGAAGGTTCCATTTACCACCGGCAACTAAATTGTTCCAAGATGTAACTGCTGTTCCAGCTGTTACTATAGAAGAGGCAACATCAGCTCTCCACCATCCTTGTAAAGGAGAAAGTTCGGCTCCAAATCTTTCGTTCGTATCTGGTAACCAAAGGTTTTGTCCTACGTTTCTTATTCCAAATTGTAACTTTTTATCTATCATAATTTATTCTCCTTAATTTATTAGTTAATTATTGTTTAAGATTATTGATAATCTTTACCAATGTTTGCTAATAAATTAGTTCCATCATTATAGACAGTTACAACATCAATGTCGCCTGCTGATAATGAAAGATCAGGGAATCCACCTGGAAAAATACAACCAGTAAACGCACCTGTACGTCCACCTGTTCCATCTTGAGTTATTGTGATAACTAAGTTTCCACCTGTTGGAAAGTTAGTAATATTGAAAGTTGCGTTGTCTGCTAGCGTAACTGCAAACTGACTTCCTGTTGAATAGTCTACTTCAATCGTTGCTGCAGATGGTAATGTTACAACTGGATCTTCAGGGTCAATATCTCCAAAACTTAAAGCTCCTGCTCCGTTAGTAACTAACGCTTGACCTGCAGTACCGTCTAAAGCAGGTAATGTAAAGCTTACGTCAGCAGCTGTTGCTGTCGATGCTTTTAAAGAAACTAATTTTCCGTTAGTAGAGTTAAGTAATTTAAACTCTCCATCAGTTCCTTGTGACGTAGTTGTTTGTTCTTTTCCAGCTATTACTGGTCCTGTAAATGTAGTTCTTGCCATAATTTTATCCTCCTAGTTTTTAAACACAGTCTCTAGGCCGTCGACTATACGCGTCTGTGTTTTTATAAATGTATAGTGTGATTTTTATACAACAGTTTTAAGTAGAGTGCAAGAGATCCCGTAGTGTGGATTGGATTTTTCCAACGATGTAGCTTTTTATTAAGTAGCTACTGAAACTTGTGGAGCCGAACCTTCAACTGTGTTCTGTTTGTGGGCAATCGCTGCTTCTTCTAGCTTGATCTTTGTGATGATCTCTCTAACTTTGTCATCAATTCTGACCATTTCAAGAGTGTATCTG
>CEPR01014269.1_pt1 | contig 18243 bp, 30 predicted proteins | sample 530431 | NCBI WGS metagenome assembly CEPR01 (sample SAMEA2620078, study PRJEB7988) | marine metagenome | isolation source: saline water (ENVO:00002010), including
AACAGCTTGCTTTCGTAATACTTTTTTCTAAACTTCATTTCAACAACACACTTGTTGCCTTTGGGTGTTATGCCTATTGCATCGTAACATAAATTTTTATCCCCAGCCCATTCCAGCTGCCAGCCGTCAAACGTATTTAAAAACAGTATAAAGGCCTTTTCAAATTTATTGGTTGTTTGTATTGCTGTCATAGATATCGTTTAATTGCGCTATCCACGTTTTAACAACTTTGGGCGAACAGGTGCAAGGTTTGTAATAACTGTGCTTGTAATACTTTGCGTGAAGTTGACAAATTAGTTCAAATTGTTCACGGTTTAAAACATTATTAACACTGGCTCTAAATTCAGCCCAATCTATTTTATCCAATTCTTCCATTTGTCGTCAAAAGTTAGTTCAATTTTATTCCATTCTTCGTGCCGCTTATCGCAGCCACAATCGTTCTTGCCAGCTATCTTTTTAACTAGCCAACGTATGCCAGTCCATTTTGTAATGGTATAAACTAAATCGCCCAGTTTCATAACAAGGTTTCTATTGGTTTTAAATCGCTGTTCTTTATTTCGTATGTCGGTGCTTTAAGTTTTAAAACACTGCCATCGCTGCGGGTGCGTTCAGTACCCTTTTTAAACTTCTCTGCCTTATCCAATAATTCATCTTTTGTAACCCAGCCGCAAATATGTAACTCGCTTGTTTTTTTATTTAAGCTACAAAATATGTAAGCATCGCATTTAAAATCTTTTTGGTATGCAACAAAGTTATTCACATAGCTTGGCTGCGGGTTAACATTACGGCCCATTGTTTTAACGTCTATTTTCATTTCGTTATGTTCAAAATCAAAGCCGCCGTCAAATTCAGCTGTTAAATCTACTGGCTGTTTAAATAATCTTTTTACTGCAACCTCGCCTAGCATACCGACATACTGTTCTGTTTTTGTGCCGTTGCTGCTGTGGCGTTTGCCTAAATTGTTTTGGCTTACGAATTGCCAAACTTCATTTTTAAGTTGTGTTCCAATTTGTATTCTCATCTTTTCAGTTTTTGGTTTAAAAGTTTTTGTATTTTATTTTTTGTACGATAAATTGAATAATAATCTATCCCAGTTTGCTTGGATAATTCAAGCATACTGTAACCCTCTTGGTAGAGCAGTTCGTATATTTTTCTGTCGTATAAATGCCAGCTGGCTATTTCGTTTTTTACCAGTGCCAGTTGTTCGTTATATTCAACGCCAAACTGTGTTGTTGTTTTTTCTTTTTGGGCCTGGCTGTATTGTGATTTTTTTTTGTTGGCCCTACATAAATCTAAAAATAAATTTCGTAAAACCAAAAAAATAAAATAATGGTTAACCTCGTTTTTATTATACATTAATGTTTTATCATATTTGCCCTTCCAATCGTGAATTTTTAAATACATATCTTGCACCAAATCTTCGGCCGTTTCATTAAGCCCAAAAGATTTTGCAATACGCAACCACTTTTGATGATGTTTAGCAACTATGTTTAAAACGTTTACCACCAGCTTATCTTTATACCAATTATAAACAAGCAAAACATAACAACCTCACAATCATCTTCACGGTTGTAAACAAAGCCAAGCAAAGCGCCTGAAATAAAAACCTGTTCAATCTTTATCCCGTTCATCTTTTTGTTCTTTTTGCATTATACTTTGCAGCATAAAATACACCTTTGCAACAGCTGCCTCTAGCCGTTCAATTCTTTGCAGTTGCGTGTACTTTTTATTTTTCATCTTTTACCTTTATCGTCAACATACAGCGCACGTTTTTGCGTTCTGTGATATTGATAAATATTTTGCCACTCGGGCGTTCGTATGTATTTAATTTTTTTATTTATTTCAGCTTTCGTTTTCTTCATAACTCATACGTTTTAGCTACCATTAATTTCAGTCATATCAAAACGGCAAATCGCTTTGTTCCCTATGCGGCAAATCTAACAAAGGTTGGCCGTCAATTTCAAAGCCAACGTTGCCAGGCATTGCCCGAAACTTAATAGGGTCGTCAATTGGTGTTGGCCTACCGCCAGTTTCAATTTCCTTTACCTTGCGCACGTGCAAGTGTGTAAACATCCATTCAGTCGGATGCTGGATATATCTATGCAAGCAAATAAAATCATCAGCACGGTTTACGAATTTTCCACCTCCCTCAACGTCTGCCGCCATAGGCGGAATTGAATGCCCCACATACTCGTGGCCTATCGGGTGTTTATAGCGCAGCGCAGCTGTGTTTGCGTGTGTATTTAGCCAAATACTTATATTATGCGTTTTGCAAAAAATACGCAGTTCTGTCGTCGCCTGGTAATCGTATTCGTGTCCGCCAATTTGCTTTGCCATTGCTGGTTCTTTTATCAAACTATTATACGGGTCAATTAAAAACCCTTTATACTCCCAGGCCTTACGAATTGCTGTTGCAAGCTCAATAACTTGTCTATAAGTGTATAACGTGCTAGCATCAACAATTTTAAAGTTTTGGTAAACAAATTCAATATGCTTATCATATTCATCCTGGTCAATTTTATTTATTGGTTTAACGGCTAAAAATTCTACTAGCTTGCGCACAATACTGTGCGGCTCATTTTCGCTACTAAATACCAGCCAACGTATTTTTAAACGCTTGGCAAACACCAACATCAAATACAATACAAGTGTTGTTTTACCTACGTTAGCGTGGCCCAGTATTACGTTGAAGTTTCCCTCTTTAAAGCGCAAATAATCATCAACTTCGTTAAAGCCAATTTTTGCACCCTCTTTAATTTTTCCCGTTCGTACGTCATTCAGTTTAGTTTTTAATTTATTGAAGTCAATTAACATTGTTTTTAATTTGGTTAAAGTTATACAAAATTTTTAAATAAAAAAAGAGGGGCTAATTTTCGTAACCCCTCTCAATATACAAAAAGCCAATAAATTTAGAACGGCAAATCGTCATTGCCTCTACTAGCTAAATGTTCAGCTGGTGTTACTTCAGCTTGTGGTTGGGGTTTATAAGTGCTTAAAGCGCAGTATAACTTTCCGCTTTTGGCTTCCATTACATCAATGCGTGCAAAACCTTTGTTCGCTTCAATTACATCTTTATAGTTATGCAGCATTTTATTGAATTGCTCTACGTTAAATCTGATTCTGTGTTTTACAAAATCAACGTTGCCAGGGTCAACAAACATCCCCGCAACAAGTTCGCTGTGTTTACTCATTGTTTTAAAATATTAAAAAAGTTATTAGTGTACTGTTCAATCGCATCCAAAGTAATTTTTTCTGTCGTTGCTAATTCAATAGCGCCTTTAAATGCCACTTGCCTTAAAATTAAATCATCTTTGCTAACAAACGCTGGCTTATCCTGGGCAAGTTTTCCAATGCCGTATTTTTCATTTGTTATTTCGTATTGTATAACATCGCCAACACTTTTTCTAAATTCCTTTTTGCTAAAAAAAGTTAAGCTATCCCCGTTATCAATATTCACTTTCCATTTGTTGAGCTCCTTGTACGTGCCATCGCCGACAATGCTCGTCACTTTACCTGTTTTCATCGTAAATAGTTTTTAATTGTTGTTGTGAATTTTCAAGTTTCATTTTGCATTCTTCTACTTCCCCTTTTAACCTTTGTAGTTCAGCTTCTAGGGCAGCAATGCGGGCTTCTTTGAGCCGTAGTAAATCTTCCATATAAGTCATTTTTTATTGTTTTAACTGCTTGCAATATACTAAAAATTTTTAATAAAAAAAAGCGAGGGGCTACAAAACCCCCCGCACCTAATTAAAACAAAGTAATGATTGACTATCATTAAAAGATAAAACAAAGCTATCAATTTTTTTCCAGCTGGGCAAGTTTTTGCGTGTAGTGCTTTATCATATCTTCAAGTTCGTAATTGCTGTATTTAATAACCTGGCTGCTTAAACGATACAGGCCCTCGGCTGTGCCATTACCAAACTCAATATCTAAATTACGGCCAAAACGGAACTGTTCGCCATAACGAAAAACATTACATCCCGAGCACTGCACTTGGCAATTCGTTTCGTTCCAGCGAGTAGCATAATGCTTGCGGCTTTGAAAGTGTCCGCATTGTAATTCTTTCCAATGTTTTACAACCCCGCACGTATAACACTCCGCTTCGCCTTTGTGGTTTGCATAGCGGCGTCGTATAAACTCACTAAAAACCTTGTCAGCTTTTGCAACCAGTGTTTTCCGTGTCGGCTTGCGTGGCATTTAATCAATGGCGTTGTCTAATTGTTGTATAATATGCCTTATTTCAGATTTTTCAAATCTGCCGCTTACTTCCCCATTATAAGTTTTAAACGAAAGTGAGTACATATGTTTTTCGGCACTATGTTTGTCCTCTTTTTTACCTAGGTAATCAATATTTAAATCAAATTTCATTTCGGATAGATTTTGCGCTGTGTTCATATTGTAACGTTTTGCTTTTTTGCTTTGCAAAACTTGTTGTAGTTTGAAACAATTTCAGCGAAGTTACATATTTTTTCCGAAAATGTCAATATCTTATTCGATAAGTTATTAACTACTTTTTTATAACATCCTTGGCTATCTTTTCAGCGCTGCGGCCTATAACATAACCACCTATCCCCAGCTGCAACAAATTCCAAAATTCGTTTTCCAATTCGGGTATTTTTAAATCAAATAAAGGTGCAATAAATTTAACGTAAATAACTATAAAACCAAAAGCCAGCATCAGTATTGGCCGCCAGCTGCGCTGCAGCCAGTTGCCTTGGGCCTCGGTTACAATAACCTCGGTTTGCATTTGGCGCAATTGTAGTTCTTTTTCTTTAAGTATTCTAAATACTTCGTTTTTAGCTGCAATGCGTTCTTCTTCGTTAGTAAATAAATTATCTAAAACTTTACCAACTTCGCTTATTACGCCACCGCTTATAAATTCAAATATTTTTTTCATCTGCCTTGCCCTCTGTATTTTTGTTTGTAACCGCTTTGGCCCTTGCTTGCATTTTTACTGTGAACGCCTGGGCGTTTTTTTCTAGTTTTTTTTACAAATGGAATAAAAGTTTTGCGGGCCATTTTAAAACTGGTTTGTTATCCACTCGTATTCTGTTTTTGCATCAAAACTCGGACAGGCCTTTGTACTGAAATCCCTATGGCCGTAAACTTTAGCTGCTGCGTATTTTATTTTTAAATAGCACAGCAAGTCCTCTAGTGCTTCTTTCTGCTTGTCCGTGCGTGTGTCTTTCGCTTTCCATTCGCCGTTAACCTTTTTAGCTTCAACCCCACCAACGTACGCTATTCCTATGCTGTCGTAATTTTGTCCTTTCGTATGCGCACCTGTTTGTTCAATAGGCCGCCCCTCGTGTACTTCGCCGTCTAGGCCAATCACAAAATGATAACCAATATCACGCCAGCCTCTGCCGAGGTGCCATTTACGTATAGTTTCAACGCTTACCTCTCGGCCCTCGGGTGTTGCTGTGCAATGTATAATAAGTTTATCTATTTTTCGCATTCTTCAATTTCGCAGCCGTTTTTAAAAGCAAAACTTTCGCCCGTTAAGGATAGCTTTTCAATCACTTCAGTTTGCAAATCACGTAACAGCTTTTCAATTTTGTCTTTTTCCTCAACCATTTGTTCCACCTGTTTTTCTAAACTTTCATTTTTTGCAGTAAGGTTAGAAACCTCCTCTGGGTTTTTACCTATGAAAGTGTAAACAACAACTGATAAACTTCCTACCAACATACCAACAATCACCTTGAAAATATCATTATTTTTGTCGGGTATTTCTACAAATGCCAAAAACAACAGCAGCCCCATAACTAGAAAGAAAATTATGCCAGCGCCAACGTACCCTCTTAACTCTTTATTGTTTAGTATATTCATCATCTTATTTTATTTTTATAAGCCATAACATCGGCTCGTTAAACAGGTTGTTGTTTGTAACTGGAAAACCTTGGTTTCCATTTCCGCCAGTTGCGCCAGTATGAAACCCTGTTATTGTTACTATATCGTTCGCTTGTAAGTCCATTATTCCGCTTCCTGTTGCCACAGCTTCGCCGTTTACAGAAGTTGTGATTAACAGGTTGTGAAATACGCAAGTTTTTGCACCGTTAACAGTTGCTGTAATTCTTAAAAACTTTGTACCGTCAACAGTTGGCAAATTGCTTTGCACTAAATCGAAAGTTGAATATCTAGCTTGCACTAAATACCTACCGTCTTTTAAAACCTTTGCTTCGCCTAAAACCGAAGTATCGTAAACGCTTGTATCATCGTTTGTTCTTACTGTGTTGTAAGGTACTGTAAAATCAACCCCGTTATCTGTATTGCTAACTCCGCTATCGCCCGCAATAACTAACTGCAAGCCAGCTGGTGCAATATTTACAGCTGGGCCAGTTGCTAGCACTGAATTACCAGAGCCGTCATCTTGTATAACAAGCGCATCGCCAATCTGCTGATTTGCCTCATCTAGTAAAGCGCCAACAGTTGCAACGCCCTCAACGCTTGCACCAGTACCGCCATTATTGATGTCCAAAACACCGCTTAAATTGTTTCGGTCAATTGTATTAATTGTTAACTTTACATTACTGCCAGCATCCAATCCCACAACTTGCTCGTTGCCTGTTGGTGTGGCCTTGTTTGTAAATTGTGAAAATTTCTTATCTGCCATTTTATTCTGATATTAAGTTGTTACCTATTTCGTCTATTAAGTTGTCGCCATTTTCAGCGATTAAATTGTCAACGCTTATTGGCGTACAGTTTGCAATTGCCCTGTAAATTATTCCCCAGTCAATCGCATTGTCGCAAACACCGTTTCCAAAATCTGTTGTTGTGTATATTGAGCCAAAAGCCATTATTTATTTTTTTTATAAATTAAATACCACTTGTGAACTGTATAACCAGCAGTTATTGCTAGAACAGCCACCTTTAAAATCAATTCTATTTCCGTTAGCGAAAGTGCCAACGCCCCAAAGTTTAAACTATATATTTTCAAATCGGTTAAGTTCATTTTATTATACGTGAGAATTTAACGTTGTGCTTTGATTTTGTGCAAACAATTCATTCGCTTGAAACGTTCTATATTTTATTCTTAACAAACTATTGTAATTCGGCAAAGTTGGCCCTACATAATTACCACCACTATCGTAAACGTTTAATCTTGCCACTCTTAAAATAATTTTTGCCCCAGCACGTTGCACTCTTGTTCTGAAATTACTAGTTTCATCTACAAACTCCGAAGAACGTAATGTATAACTCCATTTTCCGTTTTCATTTCTATAAGTTCCCAGCGGTATTCTACACAGTTGCCTTTTTGAATCTTCCGTAGTAGCTTGGCTTGCGATAGAAATATAATCATCTGCATCTGGGCCTACATATCCCCCTCGCTGTACTGGCGGGTCGCTTGGGCCTATTTGCTTGTTATCTACCCACATTATTTCATCAATTACAATAAACAAATTATCATCGCTGTTTGGAAGTAATGTATAATCGAAATATTGAACAGCTGGGTCGGATTGGTTTGTAGGCCAAAAGCTAGGAGTAATTCTATAATATTTATAAACACAATCCTGTGTTATATTTCCAGCACCTGAAAACGCAGTAGTTGTTACGGGAACTGTTAAAGTGTTTGGGCCTAAAGCACCACCAATAAAATCGCCAGAGTTATAACCTGTCATTTGTACTGCCTTAATAGCACCCGCAATTTCTTTTGTGTAAATATGCTTGCTGTTGATATTAATGTTAGCTGCTTTTATTGTGCCATTTACATCAAGTGCTGCGGCTGGGGTGCTTGTACGAATACCAACTTTTGAAGTACCAGCTGTTGCTATTAATGCGTTGCCCTGTATTGATGCGGTACCTACAACTGATATATCGTTTCCACATATAACATCATTTCCTGTTTCTAAATCTTGGCCAACTGTAACGCTATCCGTTACTTCTACATTCTGTTTACAATCTACATCCGCATTGCAAGTTACATCCGCATCAAATTTTGCAACTCCGTCAAAATTCGATTCGCCGTTAACGCCTAAATTGCCAGTAACATCGAAATCGCTATCTACTTCAACACCGTTGCCAGTTTGGCCTAGCTTTAAGGCACTATCATTCCCCAGCCCGTCTTGTATTACAGATTTGCCAGTTGCTGGCAGCCCAGTAGTGCTATCTGTTGTTTTTAACAGCCCGTCATAGGTGTCCTTTATTTTTTGTCCTGTAAGTGTTGCCATAGTTTTTTACTTTTTTTTCTATAAATTTTTTCAACAACTCAATGTTTTTTTGTTTTGGTTTACTTTTTCTTATCATAATACCCAGCCCGTAAACGTTGCATCCTTATCGGGGTACATATCCTCGTTTTGATTTTGGTTGTACTCTGGAAACAAACTGTTGTTAAAACACATATAATCGATAAAGCGCCTTGTATAAAATTGCGCAAAACCCCTGTGCTTATCTACCAATGTATCAATTTCAGCTTTTGTTGCCGTTTCACTGTTTTCGCTTTGGTTTTTGTAAACGCCCCCGTTGGCCACTTGGTAGGCCGCAAATGGGAGATAATCAACCATTGCATAGTGAATTAGCATATCTTTTAAATAATCTTTAATTAGGTTTAAATAGTTAACATTTGCTGGCAATGCAATATCCCCGCTAATTATTAAATCACTTATCTTATCATAGAGCTTTCCACCGAGGTAATTCTGGAGATGAATTTGCTGTGCGATTTTGATAAATTGTATAAACTTATCCACGTCCACGCTTCCGTCAATTAGCGTGTTTTGTTTTAAGTCCTTGGGTGTTATGAATAGTGCTGTTGCCATTATTTTTTCTTTTTCTTATTTGATTTGACTTTAGCTATCCAATTTGGGTGATGGCCCCCGTATTCCATAGTGAAATTCGGTGTTGCAGCATCCCTATATCCGAAAGGTGTTGGCGTGTAGCTTTTTGGTATGCTACCAGTTTCAACATAATCTTTCAAATAGCGGCTTGGTTTTGTTTTGTCTTTTAAGCGATACAATACAGCTTCCCATACGTGATTACAGTACGGTCCGCCTTTCCAGCGGAACAAATCGTAAGACACGCCATTATGGCTAAACTTTTTATTTACGCCTTTTTTGCTTGCTTCATCAATATCTTCAATTCTATAAACTGCTGGTTTACCATTACTATCAAAACGCTTCATCATTGCCTGGCAAAAATGCCTAGAGTTACCACTTTGCTGCGCAGCTTTGTAACGGTAACGCACACGGTAAAAACTTTTATCTAAATAGCTAAACGTATTTTCGTTTTGCTTCTTTTTACGTGGGATAACTTTGCCAGCTAGGTTTGTAAATAAATTATCTTTTTGTTCAATGCAAATTGTTGCCCAATCCTCATTGCTTATCATTCCCTCTGCAACATCACGTTTGTCAACAAATTCCCATTCGCTGCTCATTTCGCTTGGCTTTAAATCTTTCAGTATAATTTCAAAATCTTCATCTGATAAATCTACTGGCTCGCTGCTCATTTTAACGCCTGTTTCTTCCTCTTGCGTTTCATCATCAACCAAGTCGCTATCTATTTCAGTAAACTCTAATGGCTGTAACGTTTTAAAATATAGGTTTAACGCAATATCATTTACAGCTAGTATTTTATCAAAGGCATCTAACAAAAGTTCTTGAAAGGGCCTTATAACTGTGTTATCCATTAATGTACTGGCTGTTTTCAATTCATCAGCATTATTCCCCAAACCTGTTTGGTCTTTAATACCTAACAACATCGGACTGACAACCCTATGGCTTACCATAATTTTTCGCATTGTTTCATCCGACAAAAATTGATATTGCTGGTGTGCATCGCTTAACTGCACAGCATCAATGCTGCTTTCGGTATCACTTGATTCGTTAAACGAGAGAATGAACTTGCCCGCATTGCTTGAACCGCTGTACTTTTGATAAATGCGCTGTTCAATTAATTCCCTTTCTTCTTCATTCGGAACGCCATTATTGAAATTAATGAGCATACTCGGAGCCAGGCCGTTATGGATATTGGATAAATGATAGTTGCCAATTTCCTCCTCCAGTTCGCTATATTGTAGTCCACCCTGGTAATCGACAGGACTGAAATAGTAATGGCCAGCGACGTAAGGTTTTACGTACAAAATTTCAATTGCCTCTTTGCTTGTGCCGAACGCTGGAAACCTTTGCGGCTTTTCATTTGGTTTTATGTTAGCCCAATCATTGTGATAGTAAAACCCTTTAACTTCGCCGTCTTCATCACATTTTTCCATAGCCAATGTTTCTACTGGCAAATGTTCAACTTGCGCAACACGGTTTCTGTCTTTGCTGTAAATAACTTGTATTGCACACTGGCCCATCAGTTTTAAATCGTAAACTAATTTGCGGACACAATCCTTGCGCAGCAATGTAACAGCTTGCGCATATTGTTCGGGTTGTTTAGAACTATCAGTTGCATCTAAACCCTTGCCGTAAATCATTAAACTTATCCCGTTAATAATTGCGTTGTTTGTTGGGCTGCCTTTATAACGGTCTAATAAATAGGCAAAGTAATCATTTTTATTTCCAAACGTTACCCACTCTTTACTCTTTTGAACTTGTATGTCGGGCGAAACATAATTGGATAAATTAATTAAACTTAATTTGCCTGGTTTTGGTTTTCTTCTGCTCATAATACAATATAATCGTTATTGCTTGTTTGCTGCTCTACGTACTCATCTTTGTTAATTGTGTACGCTTCATTGTTCACTTGGTCAATTGTTTGGTTTGTTACAAATACCTTGTCTTTGTAAACAACTTCGCCGCTCGTTTTGGTTGCTCTCAATGTATAAAAACGGTCCTCTTTCAAGCCCGTGTATGCAACAACAGCTTTTAAATAATCGCCTTGGCGTGTATAATTTTCTGTATCTGGGCTAATTGAATCGCCTGTAATATCATCAGTTAAACCAACGCTCAAATTTGTTGTTTCGTACTCGCGAGGAATGAAAAATAATTCTTTATCGCTTGTTGCTGTCGTCATTATTATCATACTGATATAACGAAAAAAATCAATGTTTTTGCGCTCACGAAATAAAAAAAAAATCAGCGATTTTCCGTCCCAGGAAATTTTTGACAATTGAAAGTTCTCAAAAGTTTAATATAACCACACCCCACAAGGGGGAAAGTTCGGGAAACGGCCTAAAAATGGCCTCTGTCGGCTTGCTGGAAATCGTTAAAATAGGCCAAAAATCAGCACGATTTTGCACAAAAAAAGCGGCCTTACGGGGCCGCCTTTCGCTACAATGAAAACAAAAAATCTAACGATTATATATCGTCGATATTAGTTGATGAAACTGTAATTCCAACGCCAGTTACTCCGCCTTGCAAAAAGTTTGCGGGCTTTTTTTCCATACCTTGAAGCGTTAGAGTGTAGCCGCTTAAATCTCCCATAGCAGCCCCAGTCACTACCGTTCCGCCATTCACATCGGCTCCGAATTCAAGCCCCGAGATAAATGCGTTACCATTATTATCCTCAACAATAACGTGAGGTCTTGCAACTGCAATTAGTGCAAGTTCATCGTGTGATTGTGGGGATAGTTTTTTAAATGTAAGACTAGTTACTTGGTCGTAAAATGTAGTTCCGTTTTCTCTAGAACTTGTTATTGTTTGTTCTAGTGAGCTGTTGCCTTTTACTACATATTTGAAAGCAGTTGGTGTTCCGCTGAATGCTGTAATTTCATCACTTGAACTAGCATAGGTTGCATCGCCTAGCGTTCCAAAATCAACAAAATATACAGCTTGAATTCCGCCGACTGAATCCTTGCAAGGTTCTAATCTTCCTTTATTTAGTGTACAAGCCATTTTTTAAAATTTTAAATTGTTAGTATAAAGGGGCCGATTAAAGCCCCTTATTGAAATATTATGCTAATGTCAATAAAGCTACATCCGAGCCAATTCCGTACTGAACTCCAGCTGTAAATCTCATTACAAGACGAACATTTTGACTTCCGTCGATGTCGGCCATATCAATCAATTTCACGAGTGAATGGTCAGACATTAAGCCAGTTCCGAAATATAAATTGCTTTTCTGTGCTGCAACAATATGGTCTGTTGGCATACCTGGCGCAAGCTGAATTTTAATACCTTCAAATGAAAGTGCGTTGCCCATATTATACCACTGCTGTCCTTTTGCATCTGTACCAGCTGCACCAACACCGTTAGCACCGAAACCGCCAAGGGCTCTGATATACGCCTGGTGAGCAACAGTTGGAACATAAATAGTTAAATCTTCTTTTCCATAAACTGCGCTTGGAATAGCATCTACAACGTTACCTAATAAATCAACAACGTTACCGCTGTTAAAATCAGTTTCGCCACCGTTTGCAGCATCGTTTACATCTGCATCAGCTAACATAGCTTCTGTAAAGCCAGTGAACTCGCCTGGGTTTGCACCAAGTCCGCCCCATATGTTTTGCTCTGTGCTTTCAGCAACCTTTGCGCTTGCGTGTGCAATAATGAAATCAGAAAACTTTGGTGGAAGATTATCGAAAGCGCTATATCCCATTTGAATCGCTTCCCAATCCGATTGAAAATCTTGCTTACAAAATTCCAGATTTACTTGGAACTCATCGGGCTGTAATATTCTTTCTGTTAAAGTTACAGCATCAGCAGTTGAACTAAAATCACAACTAGCGTCTGCAATAATGTTTGTTGAAGCAAGTTTCTTTATTACCTCTTTGTATTTTACATTTGGCTTAATAGTAATTGCTTCTTCGGCTAGGGTTTTGCCCGAAAGAAGTGCAGCTGCGATATATTCGCCAGCGAATTCTCCCGCATAAGTCGTAGTAATACTAGCAACCGAGCCTGTTAAATTTACTTTTTGTGTACTCATTTTTTTTAGTTTTTAGAATTTAATTTTTGAAATACGATATCTAGTGTACTCATCGGTCTGTTTTTTGCAAAACGGACTTGTTTACGGGCAGCCACTTTTTCAGGGCTGTGCTTAAATGGCTGTACAGCTGGCTTTGCCAACTCTGCTGCCAATTCTTCTTGTTCAGAAGTTTCAGTTTCAGTTGTTTCAGATACTGGCTCATTTTCCGACATTTCTTTTTTGTCGTAACCAGCTTTCACTTCTTCAATCATTTTTTTGATTTCTTCAAGCGCCATTGAAAATTCCTCCCTGGAAACGTATTCCATTTCGTCTTTTTCTTCATCTTCAACTTCTTTTTCTTTTTCTTCAACTTCTTCTTCCTGGTGCTCATCCAGCTTGGCAATTATACCCTCTTGCTCAACAACAAGCATTTTGTTGTTTTCAAGTTCGTACGCCCCAACTGGTAATGCTACCCTTTCATCTTCTGTAACAATAAAAACAGATTCGCCCTCGGCAAACTTATCAGCTTCCAAGATTGTTCCGTTTTCTAACTGCAATTGTTCCATTCTGACTTCAAGGCCTAGCACCGCTTTGACTTTTTTTAGTGTTTCTGATGCATTGCTCATAATAAAAATGTTTATTGGTTTAACGAATTAATTTAATTTGTTTGCGTTTAAGCACGGGTTTTCCCAATACCCTGGGCCTGTAAGCTTCCGTCGCAACAATCACGGTGATAGGTATTATCTTCGCACAAGCAACCTCTACGTCCATTTTTAGGGCTGCTGTGGCTAGGTGTTTTAAATTTTATTTTCTTGTAAATATTCCGTAACATATAGCTATTCGTTGTTTCGTATCTTTGCCCTCTTTTTGTATGTTAGGGTCAACAATACATCTGTTAATAAATTCCCTTTGCTTTTCGTTTGGCTTTGGTTTTGGCAATGGCATTACTTTGGGCTTTTTGGGTGTTTAGCTGGCAGCAAATCATAGTCGGTTATGTACTTTGGGTTTTGTGGCCTTTTGTTTTTTAATAAATATAAATAAGCGTTAACTCTAGCTTGGCCCCACTGCTCTGCTGATTTTACGTTTGGGCTATGCGAGGTTTGAAATGCACCAACGCCACGCTGGTAAACAGATTTCAATTGCCCCACTGTTGTTCCATAACCTAGTTTTGCTTTGTATTTTTCATTAAAATCATCAGCTTTTTTTTGCAACGACTTTAAAACCGTTGCGGGTACTTTAACCCCGCCCGCCTTGCCAGCTGCTCCCTTTGGGTTTTTGCTGCTGCCTTTTTTGGGGTTTTTATTTGGCGTTGAAGATTTGGGCGCTTTAGGGCTTTTTCTTATTCCGCCCCTTGGGCCAATTTCAGCAAGAGCGTGGTGCTCGCAAGGCATAAACCATTCTTTATCTTCGTGTTTGTGTACGTGGTGTCCATTACAGCCAATATCGCTAGCAATTTTTTCTGCAGCTTCTTTATTGCTGTAAGCCAATCTATCATTTATAATTGCATAGTTTTCATCTACAATAATAACTTCATCCTCTAGCTTTTCTTTATCAATTTGGGCTAGTTTTTTTATTGCCCATTCAACGCCCTCTGTGCCGCCCCAAGCATCCCACATTATACCACCGCAGCCCTCATCATAGGGTACATCTTTATTCTGTTGGTGTCTTTTAAAGCTGGCCATTCTAGCAATTGTTGAACGGCTGATATTTTCATTACGGCTCAACTGGCCCGCTCTAGTCCAGCCCACAGTAGTTCCGCAGCTTGTGCCTTTTTCTTCTTTGTATTTAATAGCACGCTTTGCGTTTTCAATTGCCGCCTTTGGATAATCGTTATACGTTTCCAATTCAACACCAGCCAACGCATCTTTTAATTCAGCTAACATTTCAGCCGCTAAATCTTCTTCATCATTTTGTTTTGTATCTGCCTTATCAGCAAAATAGCCCTCAATGCTAAAACCTTTAACCTTGCCCGTTTTCACATAATCGTTCCAAACTTCATCGTTATCAACTTTAATAGCACCCATCCAAGTTCCAAGCGGCACGTCCATTCCGTACATATTGCTTTTATCGTTTTCCTTATCTTCAACAATCCAGCTTTCAACAAGGGTTAAACCATTTATCTTTTCTGCGTGTTCAAGTGTTGCTGCAGATTGGTTGCCTTGCTGTAAGTAAAGCTGTGAAGCACGCTGCACAGTATTGCGGCTAAAATAAATGTAATATTCTTCCGCACCGTTTTTTCTGAATATTGGTTTGTTTGGAATAAGCACTGGGCCTATCAATATTTTTTTATCCTCATCAGCTTTGGCAAATCTAATTTCGTGGTTTTTCAGCGCCACAAAATCCTCCTCAATGGCAGGATTTTCGACTACCGATATCGCTTCGATAAAATTATCCTGTTCCTCGTCTAAAATAAGTTCGACTATTTTCATAACTGTATAACGTTTTTAAAATTGTTTTTTGCTTTTTACTAAATACTAGCACCCTCCACAATGTTTCTGTCAAGTGCCTGGGCCGTTGATACATCGTTGCTCGTTACATACGCTTTAACTGGCCTTTGGTTAGCGCCAGCAATAGCGTTTGCAACTTGGCTTTGTTGACTTGCACCTACAATATTGAATGCTGGTGATTGTTGTTCTGTTGCACCTCTGCCGCCAGTTGCTGCAACTGTTGGCGCTGTTGCGCTGCCCGCACCCGCTGCCTTTGTTTTACCTACTGCCTTTTTAACTTGTTGGATAATTGAAATACCTTGTCCAATAGCTGCGGCAATTGTTATAATGTTTTGCGGGAAACCAATTTTAGATGATTCAGAAACGTTTTGGGCTGCGTTAACACCAGCTTCGGCAACAGCTGATTTTCCTTTAAATGTAATTTTCTTTAAGTCCATTATCATTTCTTTCATTGTTAAAATGTTTTTAGCAATTAACAATGCTTGCCCCACTTTAGTTTCTGCGCCAGCTACATTTGCCACAGCTTGCAGCATTGCTTGTTTACTAGCAACCTTTTTAGCATCCATTTGTGCTTCGGCTTCTGCAAACTGTCCTAACAATTCTTGCTTTTGGGTTTCAGTTAAAATTTCATCATCCAATAGCGCTTGCCTACGCTCTGCCAATACTTGCCTTTGTTCCTCAAAAGACATTGCATCAAACTCACGTTCAAGCTCTAAATTTTTAATTTTTTCGTTTTGTTTTTTCTGTGCAGCTGCGGTTTCTTTTTCAGCATCTTTTGCTGCAGCTTCCGCCTCTTTATCATCATAAAAAGCATTTAACGCATCTATTGCTTTTCGCTTTTCTTCTTCGGTTAAAACCAACGCCTCAATTTCAGCCAGGCCTCGTTCCCTTTGCCTTTGTACTTTTAATAGGTTAGTTGTATCAGTTAAATCTTCTGACTTCTTAATATATTTTTTTTCTATATCAGCAATCTTTTCTAAATCTTTTTCACGTTGCTTGGCACGTTCTTCTTCTTTCTTTTTAGCTTCCTCATCCATTTGCGCCTGTAACGCTTCAGTTTCCTTTTGTTGCTTTTTCATTTCAACACGCTGGGCAGCACCTTTTTGTTCTTCTGCAAAACGTGCAAAGAATGTAGCATCACGCAGCGCTTGTTGCTGAAATGTATCACGCCCTTTTCTTATTCTAGCTTCGGCCTCATCAAGTGATTTTGCAGCTTCTTTTATTCTACGCTTGGCAGCTGCAGTATCAATGGCCCGTCCTAGTATCGGAATTCTACCAATTTGAACAAGCGCCTTATTTGCAAATTCTTTTATTTTAGCACCTAAAATTGAAAACGCACCACCAACAACATCGCTTGTTCCGCTTGCAATAGATTTCATTGCAATACCCATTTCCTTAAAATAAAAGCCAACAAAATTAATTGCAGTTGAAAGCCCCGTTATTGCAGCTGTAAGCCCTTGAACTAGAAAACGTTGTATTTTATTTATTGGCCCTGTTCCGTCTTCAAGCCCTAGCAAAAAGCCCTCCCAAGCAGATGCAAGTTTAGTTGTATCACCAGCTAAATTATCTAACCTTGTTTCTGCAATTGCAGCTGCAGCACCCTCAAACTTTTCGCCCGATACCTCAACTGTATCGCCAGCCGTTTCCATTTTTTCATTTAGTTCCTCAATAGCTGGCTGGTTTTCTGCAAGCGTTAAAAGCGACTTTGCACCAACCACACCAACAAGCTCAACAGCCGTGTTCAATTTATTACTACTGCCAGCAACCTTTGCCATTGCTTCATCTAACGAAAGCCCCTGTTTGTTTAGCTGTATAAATGTTTTAGATAAACCAGTTCCCGCAATACTACCTTTTAAACCGTTGTTAGCAAGCACGCCTAAATAAGCGGCTGTTTCTTCAACTGTAACCCCAAGGGCTTTTGCAGTTGGTGCGGCTAGTTTAAAACTTTCAGTCAACGTGCCAAAGTTTTGCGCAGAACTTACAGCTGACTGGGCCATAACATCAACAACCCTTTTTGTTTCTGCAGTATCTAAACCAAACGAACGAACAACACTACCAGTAAACTCCGCAGCGCTTGCCAAGTCCACATCTAACGATGCTGCCAAGTCCAAAACCGCTGGCGTTGAATTTGCAATATCGCCAACGCTAAAACCTAGCTTTGCCATTTCAGTTTGTAATGCAACAACTTGCGATGCTGTAAACGCTGTTGTTGAGCCTAACTGTTTGGCTTGGTCTGATAGCATTGCAACTTCTTCATCTGTTGCGCCCGCAACCGCTTTTAACCCGCTTAATGCTTTTTGAAATTCTGCGCCTTTGCCAGCTGCCTTTACAAATACACTTGTTAAAGCCCCCACAGCCACGACAAGCGCTCCTACGCCCGTTGAAACTAAAGCAGCAGTAAAAGCACGCAGAGCGGGAATAGCGCCCAGTACAGCGCCCTTAATGCCCTTAAACGCTGCGCCCATACCTTTGCTGGTCTTTTTACCTTTTTTGTCAACGTTATCTAAATCTTTACCAAGGCCACCGAGCGCACCTTTGGCCTGGCCCGTTTCGACTTTAATAGTTACTATTTGTTCCTGTTTCGCCATTCTAGTTCTCTTTTAAATGTTTTAACACCCTCACTAAAATTAGTTGGTTGTTTATATTTACCTTTTGCGATTCTTATGTTTTCGGTTTCGCCTTTTACAAATGGCAACAGCTGCAATATTTCGTTTATCATTATACTATGTTTAAAAGTTCAATATCACTTTTGCCCGTAAGCAAATCAGTAGTAATTTCATTTATTAAATAACGCCTTTCATTAATAACAAAAACGTCATTCAAATTAAAGTTTAGCAATATATTCAGCGGCAAATAGGCAGTAACTTTTGTTAGCCGTTTATTTGTTTTAAATATATCACTTATATAATCATTGTAAAAGTTGTTAAACAATGTTCCTGTAAATTCTGTATTTCCAGTCCACTCGTTTATTTCATTATTAAAGTTTATATTGTTTGTATCGCTTGGCGTTGAGCCGCCTGGC
>CEPR01006118.1_pt1 | contig 18215 bp, 18 predicted proteins | sample 530431 | NCBI WGS metagenome assembly CEPR01 (sample SAMEA2620078, study PRJEB7988) | marine metagenome | isolation source: saline water (ENVO:00002010), including
GAATATTTGAACACTAAAAAAAGTTTTCCACAACCCTGTGGAAAACTAAAACAAATATTTAATTAAACATTTATTAAAATATCTTAATTCGCACACATTCACCAATCACTCAACAGTTTCTACCCAACATACTGCTCTTTCTTCCTCTTTCCCATTCCTACTCACTAACCAATCAAACATCCCCTGAAGTTCACTGCACCTCTTCTGCGCTTTCTCCTCATCATCAAACCACTCATCCATATTAGCAGTTCTATTTGGTCTCTGAAATAATACTACGTACTTCATAATATCAACTATAAGACCTACACATCTCATTAAAAACTTTTACACATTCAAAGTAATGTGACTCATTAACAATTGGTGCTTTAAATACATGACGTGTACCATACTCAACAATAAAATCACCTGTTTTATCATTAGACTCCATAACAGTTGAAGGTAATTCCTTTTGTTCCTCTAGTACAGATTCCAATGGATTAAAGTCTAATTGATTTTTAAAGATTTTACTTAATTGATCATACTGATAATACTGATGAAATGCAGTATGTGGTTTCATCGTCAAGAAGAGATCACATATATTACCTCTTACCCCTGCAATGTCTCTGCTTGTTTGAATATAACTCATATACTTTTGAATGACCTCTGGTCTTGCACAAAAGTTTTTAGGAGTTTTGCCCGTATTAGCAATTCTCCAATCAAGACATTCCTTAATAATACTAATTAAATGTCTTTGTCGATCTCTTTCATACGTAGGGAACTTTCTTTTTAATTCCTCGACGGTAGTGGGTTTCGTTGACATGATAAAATCATCTCCAAATAGTTTTCTTTAGAATTGCATAGTTGTTAGCAATTTGATAAATGTACGTGACGCCAGTAGTAGACGTAGCAACAATCTGTTCTCCTTGTACAATAGCAGTCTGAATATTAGTACCAAATGTTTGAATGACTCCAGAACTTTGAGACGAACGTAACTGTATCATCCCATTAGAGACTGTCGTATAATATGCTGGTGGTACTTGTCGTGCCATTAGTTGAGACCTTCCTTTTTAAAATATTTAACAGAGTGTGATTCATTACATACGCAATAGACCCTCCATTTCAAAATAGTTAATCATCTTACTCAGATCATAATGATCTTCTAGGTTTGCACTTCTAACAATATACAAAAACAACTGTTGTTCCTTTACGGTGAGATTACCACAAATGAACATCGAATTTAAACCATCCAGTTCAAATTCATCAATTGCTGTTTTTTGATCTTTGGTCAAGGGTTTCATAATGTTTAATGTGAATTCGATTAATGTATCGATGGAATACACAAATACCATATTCCATCGTATTCAAAGTAATTACAACATAGGCAGGATCAATGAACGTTACAATGGCAAGATGATTACTGTACCATACCTCATCTCCTATTGTCAACTGCTCAGCGGTCTTTATGGGTATCCATTGCAGTGATAGTGTCCTCAACGGTTCGGAGGAATGAGGCATCATGCCGTTCGAGTGATTTGTAGTACATTCTCTCTTTGTTGAGGAGGTTTCTAATGAGACTTGCTTGCTCATGAGTTAAAATGACAGTCATCGTATTCATCTAGAAATGGAATAACCGACCAGTTATTTAGGTCGTCGTTTGTATCAGATCCTACAACATAAGAATATTTCTTGGTGAGTGATTCTCCTTCATGGCGAAAGTAATCATTCCAAGGATCGTTGGGAAGAATAATATCCTCCCAGAATGCTCCATCAGCGATGAATGGAGTGTTTTCGTAGTCTTCATACTTAATCATAGTTTCATAGGGGTTACAGGGGCATACAGGGGTCTCTCACGAGTGAATAGTTTAGGATTGATTGTAAGTAGATTCCAAGTCGTCTAAAACTTTCTGTCTTTCTTCTATTTCAGCAATCTCTTTATTCAAATATTCAATGTTAGTGATTAATGCCTTACTGGTCTTATTGTAATGCATTTCAGATTTAATAAGACCGCAGACACACCATATCAATAATCCAATCTGAAATGACATTAGAATGATCACCATTATGCCAGGGAATTCTAATGCTACTGGTCGATGTACTGCAACAGCAACTGCAAAGGATAATGCCCCTGCACAAGCAAGAATCACTGATTTCATAGTTTCACTCCTACAGACGCATCACAGACTACTCTTACAGATCCTTCTGGCCATCCTTCCTGTTCGCATTTGAGATGCCAACGAGTCATCATAATGATATTATCTTTATGGAGACCAGTCAACATCTTTCTGCCTTCCTTTGTCTCAGATGACCACATACCTGTTGATGTTTCATAAACACGAAAGCAATCATCGATCCATTCATATTCTGCAATTTCAGGATGCTCATTTGCCAAAACCGTTCATCCTCCTTAGTTGTTGATTGACAATGTACATGTCACGCAGACGTGATTTCATTTTGCGTAACTCTTCTGCATTGTAAAGATCTTCTCTCTTCAATGCTTTCTTCAGCATGTTGATTTCCCTTCGAGGAGACCAATTATACTGGTTTTCTTTGACCCATTCAACAGCATCTTCATATTCCTTAGTCTGCCGTTGCTCTTCTTTGGATAGTTTCATACTGATCATACCTTTTCAATATTAAACATTTTAGTTGGACGATGTGCTGCATTGTGAATAGATTGACCCACTGCAAGTGCATGCTTTTTAGTAGAAGCAAATCGAATGAGTTTTGTCCCATCTTGCTTATGTAGAGTCAGTTTCCACTTGTGCTTACTGTCTACACTGTTCCTTAACGTAGGACTTGCTTTTCTCTTCATTGGAAGATCCATAAAGAGAAAATCTTGCTCAAACGTCTGGTTCGTACTGTTTGTTGATTCGTTCGAGATAATCATGACGATTTTTGAATTTGGTGAGCAGTTTGTAGAGTACTGGATTAGGACTCTCTTGGTCTTTATTATAGTGAACTTGTTCTAGAGTATAGACAAGGGTGGACAGTTCTGATGCTGTCAGATTAAATAATGAATTCTTCAATATAGTAGTCTACCGTTACTTCATGTTCTGCTGCCAGACGCTCCAACTCTATTGCTGCCTCATGTGCAGCATCAATTTCTTCTTGTGTATATTCATACTTTGACGCCTCTTCGATCGCCTTTTGTACGAACATGTCATATGTGGAATCAGAAAACATTAATTGCATCCTCCTTTGTATTGTAGGGTCCATAGACATCATATCCACCATCACTGAAAGATAGTTCTATGTACCATCCTTCTTCATCATGATCACATTCAAATGTAGTTTCATATGACATGCTGTCAATATGATACACAGTTCGATCTATAATTTTCGCATACATGGTCGATACTCCGTGGCAAGTGGGGTAAAACAAAGTGTACAATTCAATAATGAATTTGTCAAGCACCGTTTTATATCTATTCAACTAACCTTTCCGCGTTTCTAGAATAGCACGGCGCATCTCATATGCGGTAAATTCAGATCTAAAGGTTGCTATCTTCTGGAAGTCATCTCTCCAGTACAATGCCCAGTTCGTCGTTCCGTATACTTGTCTGATTCTGATTGGGTTGAAGTCCATTGGTAGTTTCCGATGCGGTGGATTTGATAGTTTAGCGGATTTGATAGTTTACTTGAGATAAAGGTAACCTCCTGACCAATCACAGTTCTGAAGAACCCACTCACGCTGTTCCATTGATCGCAGATCAAAGCGTACAATCTTGGCAGGTGCCTTGAATGATGCTGGTTTGTAGACTTCTCCAGTCTTCTTATCAACAAAGGCATGGACAGATCTACTATTACCAGAGTCATTGAATACGATCTTCATATACTTACGACCTTCATCAATGGTGAAAGAAACTGCACATTCTTTCTTTGCCTCCTCAATCTTTGACGCATAGTATGCCTTGTCCTCAACACGATCTGCAAGGTTGGCAGAACGCTTATAGGAACGGATCTTATACTCAGTGAAGTTGTGCTCAAGGGCATCACACAGCATCAGAGTCCACTTTCGGACATTGAGTTGAATGGTGTTCTTTGCATCTTGCTGAGCAACGTAATCTGCGAATTCAGTGGTCATGGGTGGTTCTCTTGATTACCTTGTAATCATACATTAAAAAACCACCCCTGTGAAGGAGTGGTGGACAGTATGGGAAGTGGTCACTCGTGCTAATGAATTGATCAGTTACCGATTTTACCAGTAGGAAGCATTTCCAGTGGAGAACCATTTACAATGATCATCTTTTCAATATCACCATTAGCAAACGCTTCTCTCATGATTTCATTGCGTTGATACTCAAGATACTTGGGAGTGATAGATGACTCCAGTGCCTTGTTTTCCTCTGCCTTGAGTTTTGCGGCATCAGTTTTAGTTTGCTGTGTAAGAAGAATAGTTTCATTACGAACAGTCTTTTCTTTTTTATCAGACTGAGCAGCAACAACACGATTGACACTTTCAACTAGAGTATCAGGAAGATCTGCCTTTACGGCAACAACACTTTCAACTTTAATACCAGAATCCAGACCATTCTTAGCAAGTTGTGCTTGAAGATTGCTCTTAATGACTTCTTGAATCCTATCAAGACTACTATTCACTTCCAGAGCAGGAAACTCATCAACAGATTGGTTTACGGCAGAGGCAATTAGACGACCAATATAGTTGGACATCAATTGAATTTGACCATTTTTATACAAATCATGATTAGACATATCATAATCGGTATAGAAACGATAGAGAGAACCAGGATTGATGGCATAAGTTACCACCACATCCATATCCTTCATGATAGTGTTGTCTTTAGTCTTCGGACGAAGATCGTTAGCAGCAACAGTAATCTTACGAGTATTGAAAGTTTTGATTGAACCCAATCCATCAAAATGAATACCGGGTTGAATGATAGAATCCTTTACTTGTCCATCAAAACCAACATAAAGTCCATTTTCTCCGGTTTTGAGTGTAGTGAATTGCCCAGCAACAAGGGTGCCAGCAACCAGCAATCCAACAGCACCGATACCAAATTTAATAGCAGAAGACATAATAGAATAAAATTAATCGTTTGAAATAGCTGCCCAAATAAAAGCTAGGGCAATGAGCAATAAAATAATGAGAGGCAGTAGTTTCAGGAAAAATAATGCTACTGTAAGACCTCTCATAAAAAGGATGAGTAGGATTATGGCAACACCTGCCATAAATCCTAAGATTCTTGTTGACATTTAATCAAATATTTGATTACTTTCACTGAGTTCTGAGAGTTCTTCTTCATTTAGAAGATAAAGATTGCTAGAATCTTCGTAATAAAAATCTTCAGATTGATCTTCAAGATCTTTCAAAAAGTGTTTAATGGCACTCATATTTAAAATTAAAGAGTTTCTTAGATGTTGGAGTTTACAGGATAGTGGATCTGGAAACTATCGTTTTGCATTGCTTTTTCAATTTGAATAGTTGTGACAATGCGATCGAGGATTTCAAGCAGGTCATTACCAGTGCTACCCTCTTCGAGAGAGGCAATCATTTGGAAAACGTTCATGTGTCGTATGTAAAGGACTCACCAACAATAACCAAAAATGAATTACCTGCAACCATTACTGTGTCAGTTCTTGAACTGTCTCCCTAATTTCTTGTTGGATGTCTGGTGTGGTATTGGTACTTTCGTTAGTCATGTCCCGTTCAATTTGGTCCACAACCTCCAGTCCACCCTTAACACGACTGCGAAACTCCTTCAATTTATCGAGTTGTTCTTCTTTCTCTACAATGTCTGCATTTACTGCAGTGAGTTGAGAGTTCAAATTGGTCTTGTACTTTTGGAAATCCATATAAATAAATGATTTGCTCACTGAGCATACCATAAATAAAAGAAAAAGGCAACCCCTGATTCATGGCACAGAAGATATTTAACAGATTTGGTCTGAGGAGAGAATTAAACCTTTCAGACTTGCCCGATTCAACCGCAGCACTCAACAATATACTTAGAACTCCCTCAATGATTGGAACTGAGGAGTCTTTTACTAAAAATGATTTAGAACCTATTGAAGATATCTTTTTAACTAATATTAATTTAGAAACTTTTAATGGTCTTGCCGATACTACGGTTGAATTTACATTAATTGATGATGATGGTAATATTACTGAAGATACTATAGTTTACAGACCATTAATTAAAATTAAAACACAACTTGATGCTAGTTTCTTCTCTGCTGGAGAACCATTCTTCTTTGGTGGTGATGGACCTAATGCATTTTACTATGATTCTAATAAAATTATACGAACTCCTGAAGATTTAGAACTTGATAAAGAATATACAGTTGGTGATATTGTTTTATCTAATAGTGCCATTTATTCTGCAAAACGTGGAGCTAAAGCATCTGCTCCATTAACTCCACAAAATGCAAATTCATTCAATTTTGAATTTATTCGTAATTGGAATGGAATGCAAGATATTTATTTTAGTGATGAATATAATTTAGCTACTAGTGAAATTATTACAATTAATGATCAGTTCTGGGAACGTGGTCAATTCGCATTTACCAGTAAAATTCAATCTTCGTTCTTATCTTTATTTGGTGGAGTTAATTGGAAGGGATTTTACAAACCAACTGCATCTGGAAATACCGAGTTTAGAATTAATACTACCGGATCCACAATATTCAAATTCCAAGAATTTGATTCATTCTCATTTCAACAAGTAAGATATGGGAAACCGACGACAAGTATCATGAATACTTTTCAGCAGTTTATTGATAATCCTTCATTATTAACCGTCTCTGGAGTGTCGAGATATAATTTAGATCAAATTAAAGAAATTAAATCCATATATGATGATGCCACAAGACAACTGGTCCAAGTCACATATCCGAAAGTACAGAGACTTTCTCATAATGATTCGATATTTGTTGAAGTTTCTGAGGGTCAGGTAAAATCAAGAAATTATAAAGTACTATCTCATAGATCTGGGATTGATAATAGTACCAATAATGGAATTGATGAAAGAGGATTAATTTTCTTCTTTATTGAAGTCACAAAGGATTTTAATCTTTTAGGTTTAAATGTCAATACGTTAGATTTTTCTGGTACAGGATCAAGTGAAGATCTTTCAACTGGTAATATTACTGAAGCAACATCAGAATCTCTTCAAGGTTTACTTGCCACTACAAGATACAGTCCTTATAAGAGAAGATCCTTTAAAACATATCTCCAATCTACCCTCCATAAGTTAGAAATACCAGAGGGAACATATACTGCTACCGGTAATACAATTACATGTGATGATTTTTATTATAAGCATTTAATGGAAAATGATTATATCTATGATTATAGAAGAAGACAAGGAGATTCTGCTCAAGGTGTTAGAAGATTTATAGTAACTGGGTTAGATGATAATACAAATACTGCAACAGTAAAAATTGATGCTGAATACAAAATTGTCAATAATTCACCAAGACGAGACAACAACGACCAATTTTACTATATTTCACAAGGAAATACCTCAATTTCAGGTCAGTATATAAATGATACTCAGGAAAATCCGGGACTATATTTAGAAAAAGCTTGGACTAATAATACAAGTAGTACTATGATTGTATTTGGTAATGATAATAATAATGTTACATTTAATAATACCACCACCCGTGCAATCAGTACAGTAGGTGTCACTAATGTACCTGAAGGTGCTGTTGATTATTTTGAAGAAAATAATGAATATCTTGTTAGATTTACTAATGGCAATAATGCATTTAGAACATTCAATTATAGATTATTTGGTGCTAGAGGTGGTGGAACAGAAGATACATTTATCACTGACAGGGGATATGGACGTGGTGCAAGAATAGACGGAACCATAACATTTAGAAGAAATGTTTGGTATAAATTTGTAATTGGTAAAAAAGGAGAACTTGGAGGTATAAGTGAAGTTGGTGGAGGCGGTGCTGCTGGTAGCGGGGGTTCTGGTGGTGATGATGGATATTCTGGTGGCGGTTATAGTGGCATTCATGATTTAGATCTATTAAGCACTACCACTGCATCTGAAGCAAATAATGAACCATTAACTCAAGCAAATATGGTAGTTATTGCAGGTGGTGGAGGCGGTGGAAGGGTTCCTTCTGGAATCCTTTCTCCCAGTAGAGTAGGTGGCGATGGCGGTAGCAGTATTGGAAACGGAAATGGAGAAAATGGTGTTGGTGGTGGTTTTGGCATTGGTGGTGGCGGTGGAACTATTGGTGGTAGTGGCGGTAGTAGTGGTTATCTTGCTGTTGGAGACGGTAGTGCCCTTAGAGGGGGTGATGGTGAAGATGCTAGTGCCAACAACGACCGTGGTGGCGGTGGTGGAGGCGGCGGTTACTTTGGTGGCGGCGGAGGCGGTGCCGAAGACGAGAATGATGATGAACCAGGTGTTGGTGGTGGTGGTGGATCAGCAATATCTGTTTCAATTTTAAATGTAAGTAGCATTGACTCCGCAGGTTCTGAAGCAATTAGAAATGTAATTACTGAAGGAACGATTGGAGATTCTACTAATACTCCTCTGAATGGAATTGATGATTTACTATTTGTGGGTAGATATGGCGAAGATATTACAAGAGTGAAGACTATAGGTATTGATTATTTCTTACAAGAATTTAATGATTATGCATTTGATTGGGCGTTTTATATTAAAGACGAGGATATTAATGCAAGATCCAACAATAAAATATGGACGATAAGAAAAAGAGACCAAAGAAATTTCTTTGCAAGACTCAGTTATAAGTTTCTATACGACATAGATTATGATTTCTTCAAAGTTGGAGACTTTAAGAACTTTGCTGAAAATTCTATATCATTGGGTGGTACTAGTAGAGAAACAGGTATTCAGCAATTAGCATTTGGTAAACCACAACTCTTAGAAAAAGGTGATCAGTATAATGTTTTCTATAGTTTACTACCGATTGTATCAACATATAAACCACCAATCAATTTTAATAAAGTTGTAAGAACTGGTAATGCTACTATTAGAGAAAATTCTAGAGTAATTGTCTCTCCACAATTTACAGATTTTGAGGTTGGTAATTATATTATCGATAACACTTTAGAGGGATTTAGAGGAGATGCTAATACAAAAATACTTAAAGGTACAAGAGTTATTGACTTACCTGCTAGTGAATCGGGTGAAGTAATTATTAGTAAAGATTGTATAGAAAGTATTTCAGAACATCCTTACATTGTCATAAATCACAGAGGATTTGTATGTACATGTACATTAGATCCTGCAGAAAACAATACCGCAGGCAGGACTGCTGGTAGTGATATATTGATTAGAGGGCAGAGTTCTGAGGTTAAAGTTGGAATGGCAGTATGCGTTCAGAATGAACCATCTAAATCAACATATACAAGAATTACTAGTATTTCCGAAAACAATAATGGAGATCCAATTGTAACTCTTGACTCTGATTTATTATCTACCAGTGAAATTGGTGCTTTAATTTATAATGATAGAGGTGTGGATATTATCGAACCCTTGAAGGTTTTCTGCAATGATACTGCATGTGGTCAAAATAATTATCAAGGCGATAAAGTAAAAACAAAATATATTACCACTATAGCATCTACTGGCGCTAGAAATCCTAGTTTAGATGTGAGATGGGATGAAACATCAGAGGTTGGTTCTTATAGTTCCACTTTTTTAAATCGTCCACACAGATACGTATATTATTTAAATTCAAATGGTAATATCCTAAATAGAGCAGACAATACTAGCACTAATTTTGCTAATAATGCATTCAATACGCCTCCATCTGTTGCATGGTGGGTTGATGCAAATGCAGGTCAAACCATAGATTATCAAGCAATATTCGGTAATGGTGCTCCCACTGCTGGTAATCTAAACTCAGGTAGAGGAAGCAAAAAATATGGTAGTATGCAAACTTGGGCAAGGTTTAAGAAAACTGGTGCCGGTGCATATACAACAGGTATAGCAGATGCAATTATAGAAAAATATCCAAATTTCCCAATTGATGATACATTTTGGCCTATTGGTATTGCTGAAGGATTGATACGAATTAATGGTGATTTAAGGACTAATACTCAAATTACAGATTCTCACAGATACTACCTCATTTTAAGAGTTAATGAAAAGATAAAATCAGTACCAAATGAAAAAAATGGATATACTGCTACATGGACAGATTCGACCCCAGCAAGTGATGGTAATACTTTGCTTCCAGTGACATTAGACCTTACTGAATTCTCCACTGATTTATGGGATCTTAGAGAAATTGTATATCCACAGGGTACTAACCAAAGTGATATGAGGCGTTTCTTCGGTAATATTTCTACCGAATCAATTTTAAATACTAGATTTACTAATCAATTTAATAATCCAACCAATATTCAATTCCGAAATCATTATTATAGAATAACTGGTGCTGGATTTACAATTTCTCAAGCATCTGCAGAAGGTAAATTCCTAAATCCAAATAGTTTAATTAGAGATGATGGTAATGGGAATATAACTTATGAATTAAGACCTGGTGAAATCCTCGCACATATTGGAGATACTGGTTATTGGACACATTTTGATACTCTTGAATCTGCTGTGGATACTCAAGTAGCATTTACATTTAAACCAGATCCTATAGACGGTGGAGTTAATAACCAATCTGCAAATGAGTCCGAATTGATTAATCTTTTCCCAGGCATTGGCGGAAAAAGTGCAACAAGTTACACTTCATCTGATGCTACTAATCAACTTAGATATATGCAATATAGGAATGAAAATTATGAAATTCTCCCAACAAGCACGGGTATACAGAATAGATTTCCTGGTATTAGAATGATCAATCCTAATACTACCACCACATATACTAAACCTGATGGTAGTACTGAACCAGTTAAAACTAATCTTCAAAATGCTATTAATTCATTATCAGTTTATACATTTACTAATACTACAGAGATTAGAGAACTTTGTTGTCCTCCGTTAGATACTTCTCCACCATTTGATTCATCTGAAGTAGGACTATCTACAACAACATCAAATCCAAATATGAATATTGATGGATTAATTAATATCAGAAGTTTTTCTGCCAATCATCCTACTGATAGAATTCTCTCTATTGTGACTGCACAAAATTCAGACTTACCTGTTACTGAAAAACTTGAACTATTATTTGGTAATGATAAATACAAGTTATTAATTGGAGATAATCCACCAACAACTCTTTAAGATTTCTTCATAATAATAAAGAATACTTCACCGTTAATGATGGTTGGTAGTTTATATGACTGACCAGCAGCGACGGTGGTTGAATTGAAATTAGTATCTAATGATTCTCCGCTAATACCAGTTTCATAACCCATATTAGCAAGGTCTCCTGTTGTCGCATTAGGTCCTCCAATATTTAATGATATTTCTGTAGTCCAGAACAAATCATTAATGGTGACATCTAATGAAAATGTTGATAATGCATTACCTTCGAGGTCGGAAAAAGTCTCTCTCCATGGATTAAAATCACTAGAGAATGATCTAGTTTTTCTTGCAAAATCAGATGCAAGTGTATTTGTAATTTGGGATGAAGAACTTGAAATAAAAATACCAGGAGATTTTTCTAAATCTAATGAGGCATTGTTATCATTTAATGAGTCGGGATCGTATGATGATATTAAACCATTAATTTTAATTTCTCTTTTATAATAAAGACTTCTATCAGTTCTAAAACTTGTGCTTCTTAAAAATAATGACTCCTCAACTACGTTTGTAATTTCTTGCAACTCACCACTAAACCCCAGGTCAATATTATAACTAAATGCAGTATTTGAAGTATTAATTTCTTGGTTAACGCCAAGAAATTGTTCACCATCATCAATAATTTCAGGTTGATTTAAATTTGAAATATTTTCTGTTTTTAAACTATCATCTCTATCTAATAAAATATCTGACAATAATGAAGTGATAGATATATCTTCATTCTCATATGTACTGGTGCCCGATACTCCCGCTGGAGTCTCAAAAGTAAATTTTTCAGAGAATAATACTAAATCCTTAGCATTCTCATCAGAAGTTCTTGGATTTGTTTTTAAGAAAAATGAATTAATTACATTGGAATCAAATACGCCATACTCCTCAGAAGAATCAAACACAGGAGTAGAAGTTTGTGGTGTTAATTCGGGTTCTGTCCCGAATGCTTGATTTAATGGTTTACCAGAACCGGTTATAACAATTTCTACAAAATATTGACCGTTACTTACAAATTTATCAAAGACCTTATAGTTAAATTCTGTATTTGTTGTTCCTACAATTACGTTATTCTGGTAATCTTCAAAATTTGTAGTACAAAGTTGTTTTGTACCAAATAGTGAAAAATTATCTAATATGTTTATAGATGAACCTGCAACTTCTTTAATCAATTTCACATAAGGTTTGAGAAATTCATTCTTCAAATTAATTGGTAATGTATAGTTTGGATCGCGTGGAATTCTAAAGTCAATGATGTTTGTATGGTTAAATGTAATTGAATTATTTGGACTTTCATTATTAATCACTGTGGAAGCATCTTTTATTTCATATAAAAATCCATTGGTTGCATAATTTGCAAATAATTGAGTATTGAGTGCAATGTCGAATAATCCTGTTCCGTCAATATCAAATAAGTCTGGTGATATTCCAGTAAAATAATTATTAATTTTAATGGCATTATTTCTTCTTGCACTAAGACTAGGAGAGAATTCAGTTACATAGTCACGAAATAATTGTTCATACTGAGCACTAGTAGATCCTAAATTATTCAAATATATTGCTATTAAATCTGAATCATATGAAGTATATGATCCATCACCATCAATATCGAAAATCTCTATATTATCTAATATTCTGGTTTGAGCAAATTGTAATCTATTTACATCATATGCCTGCAAATTAGAATTATTGGGTTCATAAAATGCATTTTTATTAGTTGCTGAGTCTTTCTTTATACTATAAACTCCATCTAATGCAGTAGTTGTGTTTCTAATTTCAACACTGAGATTTGAATTAACATTTAAGATAGCATTGTATGCAGAATTTAATACTATTAAGCATTTCCAAGGAAACCCAACAATTCTTATAAGAAAACCATTACCATTTACTCCCAATCCACCAAAATTTAAAACATCTCCCTGAACATAACCATCACCATCATCTGTAATCTCTACAGATGATACCTCTCCTGCAGAATCAACTTTAATAGTTGCCCTTGCACCAGTACCAGATCCACCTGTAAGTGCAACGTTAGTATATGTGCCTTCAGTATATTTCTCCCCCCTAATATAACTAATATCTAAACCAGAAGTTTCAGTTAATTCTCCATCAGCATCAAATCCAATATATTTGAATGCGATATCTTTTATTAAATTAATAGGAGTTACTTTTACAATATCTCCATCACTAAATGTTGAGAAAGATCTTTTTCCAAAATTTAATCTAGTTCCTGGATTAATGTCAGTAGGAGATTGAATTGTTTCTATCGTTTGTTCATATCTATTCCAATACAATTCTGAAGTTCTTATAGATGAACCAGCAAATAATCTTAAATCAGCATCGATTGTACCGCTTGCAAGGTTCTGTAACGCTTCTGCTCCATCAGTAACCTCAAGTAAATTTGTTGCTTGCGAAAAACCTAGATTACCTGCCATTTAATTAGTCCTAATAGTCCACCCGTTTGATCTCAATGTATTAACTGTAACGAATCCACCAGTCTCTTCAATTATAAATCCATTAACTGTAGTTTCCACAACAAATTTTATTTCTGTTCCAGTCGGTGGGAATCCACCGCCATTTGGAGTTGATGGGAAAGTTATGCTATTATTTATGAAATCAATACTAACGCTACTGGTAACATCAGCACCATCTCGGAGTATTTTAGTATTATATGTGATGTTTCCATCGGTTGGATCTACACCTGTTTTTAAATCTAATTGAGATTCACCCTGACTTAATATTCCATTAGCACCCCTAGTAAAGAATGTAAAAATATTAGGATCTCCTGGATCTAGAGGTTGAGCAACTGTGATAGTATATGAATTAATTGTAGTAGTTGTTGTTGGTATTTGAACCTGATTTCTAGATGGAGCTGAATTATTACCACCAGTTAGATTTATAACTACTCCGCCTCTTGGATTGGCAGTATAATTTGAAAGAGCATCAGATAATATTGCATCTATACTACTAGCATTAAAACTATTGCTTGACAAGTCAAGAGATCTTAATCTTGGTAAATCTACAATAGTTCCAGAAGAATATGAACTTAAATTGCATCCACTTACAGAAATTGTTTCAATATTGGGAGATCCAACACTAAAGTTTGGAAGAGATCCTGATAAATTAGGATTATTAGACACATTAAGTTGCTTCAAGGAACTACCTGGAGTGTATTGACCAAATCCATCAAGATTATTATTTTGCAGTAATATACGTTGTAATTTTGGTAAAGCATTTAAATTTATTTGCCCACTGAAATTATTGCCATAAAGTCTAACATCTATTAATCTCGTTTTACCAGAAATTGCTGGCAATGGAGCACCATCAGGAAGATCTTCTCCCCAACCACTATTAAAGGAGTAAAGATATTGTATTGATGATAAACCACTAAGTGAGAAAAATTCTCCTTTTAAAAGTCTATTTGTACTAATTATTTCAAGACGATCTAAAAAAGGTAGATTGAAGGTAGATCCTTGGAATGCTGCTGCGGTATATTGTTTAGAAACAGGATCGTATTCTCCAATATTTCTTCCAAGATTAGGACCACTAATTCTTAAAGTTCTCAAAGTATTTGAACAATCTGCAAATGTATCATCCCACATAACAAATCTTCTACCTGATATTCCATTATTCGTAGGCATTGGTGGTCTACCACCTTCAATAGGAGTGTTTCTTAAATCTAAAAATCGTAAATCATCATTTCCAATAAATTTCGGAATCATTCCATCCATACGGGAACTTGCTGCACTTATAACTCCTAAGGATTCACAGTTAATAAAAATATATTCTCCTTGATTTACAGGGTACTTATTGCTAAAGAAGAAATTATTGACATTGCTAGGATTACCCTCACCAGTGACAGAATTGATAAATCCGCCATTAGGAAGCTGTTCATCGTATTGTGATGGTGGAGTTGCTGTGGTTCTGGCGGGAAATCTAGTTCTAACTAGATCTACCCTATTTAATTTTGTTTTGGAAGATAATCCAATAGGAATCGGTAAATCTGTATATGATATATTAACTGAGATGATATCCTCCATTTTATTAAAATTAATTGCACCATCTGGTTCAGTTAATCTTGTACCATTATTTGATACTGTAAATCGTTCTAATGTTGATGTTTCAGTTACACCTAAGTAATTTTGAGGAGATATGAAGATAGGATTTAATTTTGTAAATCTATTGTCTTCTAAGTTGTAAGTTTTTATAGTCCTCAATTCAACTCTTGGTGTATATTCTACATCAGTAATGTAATCAAACAAGTTATTGTTATCAATATCAGGATATTTGGATAATGGAGTCAGAAATAATCTTCTAGATTTTCTCTCTATATGATTATAAAATTCTAAATTAGGACATCTTGTAGACAAATCAAGAACGTCTAACTTCTCACTACTACCATTATATCTTGTTCTTATAAAATTTTCCCAGTTATCACTTACAACTGGTTCATTTGTTGTAGTTTTGGGATTTTTAATATAAACATATCTATTGTTTAACTCTTGTGCAGTGAAATTTATTTTATCATAATATATACCATTTACTTCAGTAACTTGAGTTCCACCACCATCCTGCAATTCAAACTCAAATGAATATGTTTGTGTTGATGTGGGATCACATTCAATTAAATTAAATTCACTCTCAGTTGCTTTCACTACGACAAAATTTTCTACATTTTGCCAGGTTTGTTCACCAATATATGTGCCATTGACTCTTAAAGTTGTTAAGTTTTTTGGCAATCGACTTGCGGCATATGTACCCCATTTAGAATATTCCGTATTTTCAGTTAAGTATAAAGGATTTTCAGAAAGATCTATGTACCTTAAAGATGAGGTAGGTGGGTTTGTTGGAGTATCAATATCATATTGATAATTTAATACATTAAAGTCTGGTATTTCAGTGATTAAATTAAGTTGAAGTTCTATTCTTGTTAAATTTAAAAACTTAACAGGAGGTAGTGATGTTAACCCAGCACGTTGAAATTTAATTAATTCTATATTATTAGGTGGGAAATATACTTTTACTTGTCTTTCTTTAAATGATGGAGCGTTATATCTCAATCGAGATAATCCACTAGAAGTTATATTCGGTCTTGATGTAATTTCCTGGGCATCTTCATCATCCACATCTTTAATAGTATAAATTGGATTTTTACCGATTGAAATAACTTCTAAATCAAGTGCAAGACTTTTAAATGCAGTAGTAAACACAACAGGAATACCACGCATAGCATATACATAACGATCTGCACCATTTATTTTAATTTTAAGAATATCTGTGGCAACTTCTGTATCAAATCTAATTGGTTCCGGAGTATCTAAAACATTAATAATAGAAAGGAGTGGATCTGGTGTGAACTGTTCTTTTTGACCAATTTTTAATGTGTCTCTTACTCGAACTGATGCACCATATGAAATTGCTTGCTCAGTATCAGTTTCATCATCGGTCGCACTACTCCAAGAACTAACTCTTGATGTTGAAATATCACCAAATTTTAAATCATCCTCTGTTAACCCAGAACCAGCGTCGTTTGGAATATAGTTAAATCTTATCGCACCGCCAGATATAGCACCAAATGCTTCAAAATTACCTTGCACTGGAGTTCTATAAGTTCCACGGTTTAAAACAATATCAGAATATAACGAAGTGTCAGATTTTAATCGATCTATATATCTGGTTAAGTTGACATCTAATCCAGAAACGTTTTGTAAATCCAGTTTTGTGAGACTTGTTTCACTAATGCCACGAATAACATCTAAATCTCGAATTTGTAATCCAAGATTTTCTAGACATTGATTTTTAGATAATACATCGGTAAAATTAAAGTTTACTTTAAGACCAAAAAGTACTGGATTTCTAATCGTCATATTTACAACTGCTCTACGTAAGTAATGTTAACCTGTATGTCTATCGGAGTGCTTTCATTAATAGATCTTGCAACTAAAAATGTTGCTTCAGTGTTAGTAATGTCAGGTGTAATTACCTTTCTATCGGATCCAAACACATCACTAAGATCAAATGTTTTAGTCTCATTATTAATATATAGGGTCGTTAGAGTATTACCTGGTCTTAATACAGAATTACCATTTTTATCTAATTGTGTAGAGGATAATCTAGTAACTTGAGTAAATGCAGCTGGTGCTAAATTATCAATAATTGGGGGATTTTCAATACGACTTCCAATTCCGTCTACATTAATTTGACCAGTTCTTAAATTAGAGTCAATTGCATAATTAATTGAGGGGGCATCATCAATATAATTAACTTTCCATTCTGGATTAAATGCACTTCTATCTCCTACAAAATCAATATCAGTAATTTCTGCTCCTCTAATTTGAGAACGATCTCTTAAAAATGCTATTGGATATAATGGATATGCATTGTAATCAAAAATTCCTGTTCCATTATCAGTTGCAGTGTATGAATTAGGACTATCAAATCTATCTCCTTGACTATACCATCCTCTTATAACAATACTAGTATAACCAATTTGGAAAGCAGAACCGGATACAGGCACAACTGCCTCTTGATTAGGGGGTGGATTTATAAAAGAACTTTCAATATCGACGCTAATTGGAATAACTTTAAAAGTTACTAAAGCCCCATTGACCACTTCTTCATAACTTCTTTCCGGACCTAAAAATCTACATTTGGATAAATTACCACTATTGTCATAAAAATTAGTTATTGGATTATTGTTTTTGATTACTGCAACTTGACCCCCTGTAGGGTCTAAAGATCCTTCAATAATTGTATTACCTTCAATTTTCAAAAATGTACTAGAAAGTGCTAGATAGGCAGTAAGTTCATTTTGTTGTTGATCTGAAAATTCTACCCAATCTGCAAGAGGAATATTATTTAAATCAGCAACAGAGGTTTGAGTGACTTGTTTAATAGTTGGAGGATTTTGCTCAAGAATTGCTTCTGAACAATTTCCACTAGAATTTCCACTTGGATTATTAACCCTAAAATCTTGAGTCAATGGAAGAATTAAAGACCTCCAACTTTCCCCACTTTCAGTACCATAACGTG
>CEPR01006392.1_pt1 | contig 18134 bp, 4 predicted proteins | sample 530431 | NCBI WGS metagenome assembly CEPR01 (sample SAMEA2620078, study PRJEB7988) | marine metagenome | isolation source: saline water (ENVO:00002010), including
AATAACAACCGCAACAGTATTAGCGGGAACAGTATATGCAGTCTGTTCCGATGTACCAATAGCTGTATCTGTATAACTTCTGAATAAATTTGCCATGTTCTTATCCTAATGCGATTGCAAGAGCAAGAGCATCATCTACTGCACTAGTTGTTGCTTGTCCACCAATGTCTACAATTGTATCTGAACCAGATCCATCACCTTTTCTGACATATAGTTTTCCATCAGCAGTATTGATTGCCAACTCTCTTAGGGATAAGTTGCTTAAAGAAGGTACTGCACTAGCAGTAGCACTAGACTTTAGTTTGATTGTTGTTGCCATTTAGCTCAACTCCGAATAAAGGTATATACCTACAAAAAAGAGGGATATATATCCCTCTTCTATTTATTCTGTTTTTATTCTAAAATATCTTCAGGTGGTGCAAATTGTTTTTCTATTTCTTCATCAGTAAATCCTGTTAGATCTAGATTTATATCACCACCTTCATCTGGATCTTCTTCATAATTGTAACTACTTGCAATTCCATGTTCATTTTGTTCTTCAAATTCACTCTCACTAACAACTGTCTTATCATCTTCAACAATTGCTACAGATGGATCAAAAATTGCTTTTGATACGTTAGTAAGGTGATGATGTGCATAAATTCTGTTTCCCTCATTACAGGGAGTGAAAGAAACAGAGTAATAACCATGTTCTGGATTGAATGCGGGAATAGGACTACCCGCTTCTTCTGTTTTTCTGATGATATCTTTCAATTCGTCAGGAACATCCTTTGATTCTAATTGTATTTTACATACTTTAGTGTTTTCTTCATCTAAAAACAAATTCAAAGCATATTCCTGATCGTCAGTTAAAAAATAAGACATTAAACAACTCCAATTGTATTATATATGTAAGTTTGCACCAACCACAGAGATAGAAGATTCAACGTGTGTCTTCGCATTGAATCTGGTGACTTCAATATTTAACATTGGTGACGTATATGTTGCAAGATCACCGAATCTGACATCAACAACATTAGATGCAGATGCAAATGAATTTACAGCTGCAAGGTTGGTGTATGTATTTAGTAGAGTACTCTGGTTATAGACTCTCTGACCAACACCAAATCTAAAGTTGAACCTGTTATAACCAGCTTCATTATCACCAATAACATTTGGAGAAGTAGTATTTGCACCAGCATTAGTTGGGTTTGCAGCACCTGTCCCTGATTCACCTGTATAAACAAGAGTTTGTGAATCAAACTTCTGAGCACTATCTGCACTACCATTATCTGCCCAGAATCCAGTAGCACTGATTGACGTTATAGCACCACCATTAGATACACTAGCTTTTGCTGCCTCTATCAATGTTATAACTCCAGAACTATAATCTACTGTACTAACAATACCAATAAAATCATCTATTTTATCAAAAGTAGTATTACTAGTGACAGTAGTATATAAGCAATCACCAGGTAAGAACTTCTTAGAATTAACGGTTGATACAGATATTGTAGTAGAAGATCCTGCCGTAACTGCACTACTCACCGTTACATGTGCGCCAAGTCCTTTTCCAGTAGGTAATGAATTCATAATTGCAGTATAATTAGTCACTTTATTAATGACAAGTTGTTCCGAAAGTCTGGAATTAGAACCACCAGTAACACTACCATCAGTATTAACAGTTCCATCTTGAAGTGAATACTTCAATCTAATACCAGTGCTTGCAAATCTATAATGATGTGTATCGTAAGCACCAGAACCACCAGAAATAACATCACCAGTATTAATAGCACCATAGATTGCACCAGTTGTCAATCTTGTATGGTTTAGAGCATATAATTTATTGGTTCCATCACGATCAAGTCTAGTTGATGTTGTAGATAGATAATTAGTATCAATAGATACAGAATGATCAGATTCTAACATATAATACGAATAACTAGAACCTTCCCAGAGAGCATGAACTGGTACTGCAGTTAACCACATACTACCATTATATTGTCTACCAAGTTGTAGAGAAGAAGTACCATTCAGACTAATACCTAAAGTTTTTCTTCCATTGGTATCTAAACCAAAGTTTCCAACCCATCCTTGTCTACCAGAAATCGCTTGTTTCTTACGATCATGTGGTTGAATATAATTACTAAAGTTTTCATACCATAGTCTATATTCACCGAACGTAAGTTTGACACCAGTATCAGAATAGATAAATGTTTTCGAAATAGGACCATCATTCTGGAAGTTTCCTGCCCTATGAGCAACAAAAACATCTCCAATTGTACTTAGAAGTGCATGTTGCGAATATTCAAAAGTAATTTGTTCAGCGCCGCCTGCATCCTGGAAGGTATAACCAGTTAAAATGTGGTTTCCTGTAGATCCAAGTGTACATGTAGAGTGACCCTGACCATCTGGAGCGCTGACTGTAACGATTGTGGAAGATACAGACTTAGACGTTCCAGTTGTAGTATAGTGTAAATTTTGATCACTTGAAATTGTAACAAGAGTGCCTGCTGCAAGAGTGATATTACCACTAGTTGTATCAACACTTGCACAAGTACCTAGTTCTGTAAATGTTCCACCACTTTCAGCAAATATAGTATATCCAGGTCTAATGTACTTATGGATAAGATTCTTTTGATTAACAGTTCCAGATCTAATTTCTACAGTTTGTCCACTTGCTCGAATAGTAATAGAAGGAACACCGATGTCACTTTGAATTCTTAAAAGATCTTGCCATGTATATGTAATCTTGTCACCTGCTCTAATTCTTCCACTATAGTTTGGTAGAATTATAGTATTAGCGGCTTGATTACTAACCATTTTAACATTATTTGCTCTAAATGAACTACCACCAGTCTTGGGATAAGTCCAACCACCATCATTAATATACATGTATCCAAAGTTCTTCCATCTAGAATCGGTACTTCCAGTAGACGAGATATCCCAATTTACTGGAGGTAATGGATCCGCAAGAGTAACCTTAAGTCTGGATTGACTATGAGCTGTAGATTTCTTGATGTCAAGAATTCTAGACTTAAACAACTTCAATCCAGACTTATCTCTATTTGGTGTCGGAGCAAGGGTAAATGTTGTACCTTCATCAACATTTTCGCATAGAGGTTTGTCTAAAGCAAGTTTAATAGTATTTGAACGTCTACCCTGATAATAGAATAGTATATATGCACCATTGTAGAGTGATGTTTGACCACCCGCAAAATTACGAGCATTAATGCTTGAATCATATAGTGCAGTTAAACCAGCACCAACGTTATTACTATATCTAAAGTAAACAATATTTGTACCATCATCTAGAACTCTTCTCTTCCAGACATATCTATATACACCACTACCTGGTTCGTTCCACCACATTGCTTGGTTAGCACCATATGGAATATAGTCTGTTGTTGCCAACTTACCTAAAACATTAGTCATAGAACCAGTTTCACCACTAGTAAATGTCAAATTACTAAATGTTCCATTAGCACTAGTGTATGCTTGATTTAATAGTACTCTATATTTACCAGTTCCACCACGTCCAGTTAATTCAAGATCATCTTCATAATTACTAGTTACAAATGGATTTCCATCTAGAGTGGTATCAGAAGTAGAAATTGTATCACCATCAAATCCGACAACCCAACCAATGAGGTTGCTAAAAGTACCAGTATTTATAGAACTAAATGTGTAACGATCTGTATCAGTATTTCCTGGAGATGATTTAGGTGTAATCGTTAATGAAGGAGCAGTTCCAGATGCATAGATTGGTTGACCTCTGTAAATAGCACCATCATTTATAGCGGTAACTTCCATAATACATTCTGTTGGGTCTGTAGTAACGTCAATCTGTGTAAATTTCGCAGTAAAATCAGCCCAAGATCCGATGTCAATCATGGATCTATAATATCCAGAAGAAACTGTAAAAGCAAGAGCACCTTCTTTGTTAGTGTCAATACCTGTACTCGTAGCGATAGATTTGTATGTAGTACCACCTTGAGATTCATTAGGCATGTTTGCAGCTGTAATCACGCTACCAGCACGAGAAGATCTATAACCCCACATTCTAAATCCACCATTTTGATCAAATGTTCTCAACGAAGTACCTGATCCAGCAATTAACTTAGTGGAAGTTAGTGGATTAATAGGTCCATAAATTTTAGTATCATTGTTATTATCTCCATGAATATTAAATGTTTGATCTGAATTAACACTAGAACTGAAACCTGCCTTAAATGTTCCACTGACATAAAGGTCACCTGCTCTATTGGTAGATTCAGAAGTTCCAGGAATACCTTGAGCATCACCAACAGTTACTTTAAATGTACTCCAAGAACCACCACTATCTCTATATGGAATTGTTACTGTTTGTCCAATAGATAGTTTTTCATTGTCAGCAATAATTCCAGTACCATCAGCTGCTTTAATGCAAATTTCTGCTACTTCAGCAGTCTTAACACCTGTTGGTGTTACATAAGTATGACCTATGGGTCTATTAACAATATCAGCTTGTTGAGTAGAGTCATTATCACTCCATGCAGCAGTAAAGTTACTGTTATTAAATCTCTTCAGACCATAACATGTTACGTCAACTGGATCAGACATTCTAATTTCAGTTGGGATGATACTTTCAGACGAAACTGTGTTGTCAGAAGCATTATTTGGATCAAGACCTTCCCAGTCACGGATGTAATGAGGCCAATACTTAGTCATACTTCTAGTAAGTCTAATTTCAAATCCCTTAGGATCTGATGCACTACCAGATTTCACGTAGTCACAAGTTTCTCTATTTCCAATTACAAGTCTTCCATCGGTAGGCCAGTAATTAAGGAGGTTGTCATTATCAAATAAATCAAATCTAGTATTTGAAGCATATGTTGGATTGAATGAGATATCATCAAGTTCAATTACAATATCTGCTCTAATGTCGGATGTGTTAGATGGATTGACATATCTATAAACACCAATATAAGACTTATTGGTTGCTGTATCACTCTTAGCAATCTTATAATACAAACCATTATGTAGAATGTAACTACCTGGTTTAAAGATTGCCTTAGCAGCATTGATCTGCTGTTTGAGTTGTCTAGCACTAGAACCATTTTCAATAGAATTTAGAATGAAACAGTTCTTAGGTAGCATAACTTTATATTCACCTTTGTTGAAGATAGAGAAATCTTCGTTACTATAGTTATTTCTTATCTTCAATGTAAATCCAGGACATACCTGGTCAGAACCTCCATTAGAAGTTGTAGCTAAATGTAAGACATCACCAGCACTATGATTTTGACCAGGATCTGTAATATAAAGTGATGTAATTTTTCTAGAACTATTTGTAGTAATTAATGCTCTACCAGATACAGCAGTTGTTGTATTGGTTTGGTTGACTAGATAAAGTTCAGTAGCAGTTGTTGTGTTAGTAAAAGTTGCTTGACAAGTATTATTTTCACCATCAATTGCATAGTTTGCTGGTTGTGAGTAAACCGTATTATCATCAGACTGTTCTACAACAAGTTTTGCAAAATTGTTTTGAGTAGACTTCGCATATCTTGAAGTTACAGTAGAAACATAATTATATCTCTTAGCATCTAGATAATCAGTGTTAAAGTTGAGAACAGTTCCTGTTGATTCGGTTAATGGATCAAAAGCATTATTTCTATCAAATGTTACCTGAATAAAGATATACTTACCAGTAGAACTTTCAGTAATATCACCATTTGTAGCAATATTAAACTTTCTAGATAATTGAGAAGTAGACTTAACAAGAGCGTAAGTACTTTCAACAAAAGTTGTAGTGTCATTACCAGATTTTTCTGCTTTAACTATACCAGTTGCATTCTTACCGAAGAAGATGTTTGATGGGATATCTTGACCAGCAACATTATCAACAACAAAGAAACCTAATGTTCTAGTTGGAAGTGAAATATTTTCTCCTCCACCAACTACATACGTTACCGCAGCACTAGTATCTCTCCATCTCAACATAACACCAGATGCATAACCATTAGCAGTTGGGATATAACCACTAACTAATTCTGGATTTACTGGGTTACCACTAGGTGCATCGTAAAGAATACCGTAAGGTGTTTGATATCTTTCAAACAACGCAACTCTATCTAGTAAAACACCAGGTGCAATAGAAGCTTGATTAGTTCCATCATCATTTACCCATGGAATTACACTACCAGTTGATTTATTGAATCTTCTAATAGCTTGTCTAGTATTCAATGGGAATGTTCTAGCATCACCATCAGATAACCTACCATAAGGATCTTTACCAGGTTCTAAGTATACATTAGATACTGGATCAAACTCAGTTAACTGTCTAAACTCTTCATCCAAGTTAGATGTTCTGATTTCCTTCGCTGGACTACCACCACCAATCGCTCTAAATGAGTTTTGATCTTCCATCTGGAACATCTCAATGGAGTGTCCTGCAACAAATGATCCGTTAGAACTCGATTTTGCTCTCGCATCACCTACAGTACCAATTCCCATCCAGTCAAGAGATAGATTACCTCTAAATCTTGTTCCGCTAAGTGTTAGTTGAGCACCTCTACACTTAATCAATCCACCACGATATCCACCACCAAATGTATTCGCTGAACTATCAGCAGGAGATTGAGCACCAATGGTAACACCAGTTAGATTTAGTGCAAAATTAGATCCAGGAAGAGAATTAACAGAAATCATCGATGATTGATAATTACCATTAATTGGCATACCAGCAAGAGGGAATCTTCTCCTTAGAGTTCTATATGACTTAGGCCAAGTATTATAGATTTTCTTTCCTCTAGCAGTTTCAATAATTGGATCGTCAGTATATGTACCATCGTAAAGTACAGATTCCAAATATGGAGAACCTAATTCAGTAACATCTTGATTCTGACCTGTAGGATCGACATTGAGTTTTGCTGCAGCAAGTAGATTAGCTTTAGCAACAGCGGTAAAGTCACTGGAACTGATAGAACCAATAGTAGAAGATGTAGAAACAGTTCTACCAGATTGAGAAAGAACATGTCCTTTACCATCAATAACATCAATTGTAAGATCACCACTAATTACAGTTGGACTACTAGAATTGGTACTATAGCATCTAATCTGAGTAATTTCACCCATCTTATAAGTACCATGATTTGGATCGGTATTGATATTGGCATAGAATCTCCAAGTACCAACAGACATACCCGATACAATAACTCTTAATCTGCTATTGTAGTTTCTTGTGCTAGTCAGATTTAGTGCGTTAGCAATTGTAGTTTCAAGGTAAGTTCTAGCAGTTGAATAATCAGTACTAGTAGATGCAATAGTTACGGTTGTTTGTGTAAATCCTTTACCAAATCCACCACCGTTTCTAATTGATTGTTGATCAAAGTTTGCAAAGTCAACCAAGATATCTCTATGAATACCAGCATTTTCTAAATATGAACCAGTAATCGCTGCATCTTGTGGGTCTGGGACACCCTCGGTATTAGATAGAGTGGCAAATCCGCGAGGATTAACATCAATAAACAGGAATCTGTCATTTTCAATACCATTAACTCTCTGATAAGATGCTTTAACTCTGTTAAATGCAAGAGCAGCATCCTCTAAAGAACCATATTCAGTCGTATCAGTTGCTTCTGGGAAGTCATATTCATGTTTTAATTGAATTAATTGTGTTGGATGATTTCCAAAGGATCCAGAAGCAAATGGATATGGAGCAATTGTAGTATCATAATCTTTATTTGGATTTCTATCAACAACCAAAACCAATTGATCTGGTTCAGAACTCCTCAAAACACCATATATTTCTGGAGTGTCAAATTTAGTGACTTCATCACCAAATACATCAAATTTAGTGATTGATACAATACTATCAATTCCAATAACAACACCAGTCGGTATATCATCCGAGACTGTGATTGTCTTACTAGAAGTATTGATTCCAGAAACTCTAAAGTTATTGAGTTGATCAGTACCATTTATATCTCTCCAAGCAATTCTATCACCTATTTCAATATCTCTAACACTGTCAACTACAATATCTCTTACATTAGTTGCTCCAGTTACAGATAGTGTAACTTTCTTAAGAATAGGACCTTGATATCCACCTTCATGCACAAATCCTTTTGGAAGGAAATTTCTTCTGGTTTCTAGAGCCCAATTGTACATTAATGTAGTGTATTCCGCACCATCTTCATTCAAGAAGACAATTTTTCTTAAAGTATTTGGATTTGAAGCCCAATTACCAGTGTCTAAATCTTCAGTGTCATTAGTATAACTATCGGAGTTTGCATTTGTCTGATCAGTACCACTTGCAGCTCTATATACAGAAACTAATACCTGAATAGATTCTGTAGAATTTGAATCAAAATCCAAACTTACAGAAGGATTAATCTTTCTTACACTAAGAACTTTTGTTGAAACTGTTAAGTTGGAAACTGTAGCTTCATCTGATAATACTACCACTGGATCTTGAGGATTAGTCAAGTAATACATTGTTGTACCAGGTATGATGTATTTTCTCATCCTGTCAAATTTTGATCTTAAAGTAGCATTAGCAGCATAATCAGATGCTTTAATCTCAATCGAGAAATATCTAGAGTTAGTAAAGTCTGCTTGATTCAATTCGTAATGATCTGAAGCGGAAGGATCATTTTGAATCATATCACCACTCTTAATAACTGGATATGCTATAGCACCAAAATTTGATACACTACCACCAGATTGTTTCATCATTAAATCAATTCCACCATCAACACCAGATGTTGATAATGTATTTCCGTTATGAGCATTCAAAGTTGCTGCGGAAGAGGTGTTTGCTGTGTTAGATTCTTTCTTGATAGCACCCTTCGTAAAGTATGCGTTTCTTACGACTCTTCTAGCGTTTTGGGTATCTCTATCGTCACTAAAGACACTATCTGGAATTTCATTCTTCGTAATAGATTCATTAATACCTAACAAGTGAACATTTGAAAGGTTAAAAGAACCATCAGCAGTTAGTCCACCACTAATTTGACTGTAAATTGCATCATTACCAACACCATATTGTTTAGTGAAACCTAATGTACGATAGAGATATACACTATCTCCTCTCTTTACAGTATCTTCTAGGTATCCACCCATTCTGCCTTGAGATGTTCTAGTCTGTTCCTTACCAGCAAAGATACTAGATTTTGTAACACCAGTACCATTAATTTTAACGGAACATGGGAATACAGAACCATCCATCTTATAGTAACCAGGTTTCATTAATAGTTCTAATTCATCTTTAGAACCAAAACCAGATTGTTCTGCCCACTGTTTGCACTGACTGAATTCGAATAGTGGTGAGAATCTCTTAACTTCATTTCTCTCTTGGATATTAACACCAAGAGCTTTTGAACTATATGGGTTTGGAAGGTTTCTATCAAAATAATCCTGATCCAAACTAATAGCAATAGGAAGTTTCTTTTCTGGAACTCTATAAAGAATAGCATCTTCAATATTAACTTCCTCAACAACTCCCTTAGTAGGATCAAGAGGTGGAATGAATGGAGATTCTGATGTCCATCTGTCGGAGTCAAATACCAAACTATCACAACCAGTAAAGAATACGTTTTTGGAATCTACACCTGGATAGTTATTGTTGTAGTTAGCTGTAAATGTATGCGCTAAACCGGCATTGTTCGATGCTGCACCATAATTGTCAAATAATCTAAATTCTGCAAAATCATTAGCGGAATTACCATCATCACTATAAACAAATTGTATTTTCCTATACTTATAAGATGAAATATAATATGTACCACCCTTCTGATATTCTCTTAGTGAGATAGAACCTCTATCTGGCCATGCATCATATTCTGCTTGAGTAGTGATCGCAAGTCGAATAGTAGCATATGTACTTCTGTTATCTGGATCAATTGTGGAAGAACTTCCACTACCACCAGTTGCTGCATTGAAGTCAGCATGTAATTTTGATTTCAAGAACTTAACATCACTTTCCGATGCATCGATACCAGCCGCACCAGAAGCTGTAAGTGGTGGATAGTTTTTAATCAGTGTATTGTGAGTTCCACCAATGTAACTCTTGAGGTAATCAATAATTCCAACGCCGTTTTGTACTTTTGAAAGAACGACTTCATTTGTAGTATAATCAACAGACTCATAAGAAAGTGGAATTGTTACCTTCGGATTTAGATAAAACTTATCATCATTGGTATCTTTGTAATAATCTTCAATACCAATACCAGTTAATGACATAGAGACATCAACTTTACCAAATGATGCAATACCAGCGGTTTCAACAACTTTTAATTTAATTAGATCCGTGTTGGATGTTGATGCATTAACACCATTAACAGTTGTAGCATCATAAGTCAGTGCAGTTGCTGAGGGAATTGATTGTAAACCAGTTCCAGGTGATGTAGATACATAACCCTGTGTAGCGGATTGTAGATATGGTTGGATGTATACTCTGTTGTTATCTAATGTAACAGCTGCTGCAGAGATTAGTTGTCTCTTAACTCTCCATGCGTCAAGATACTTAGGAGATACATACAACTTATCATTAGTATCGGTGGAGATGAAACCAGTTTTCTCTGGTTTTGCACCCTTAACGAAACCATATGCACTAGTATTACCTTCTGGGAAGAATGCAGCGTTATTAATTTCAGATCTATTAATGAAGAATCTATCAGTAATTAGATTAGTAATATTTGCAGTATCATTAACAGTTAGTTTCTGAATATTGAAGAAGTTAGTTAAATCCTTCAGTGCATTTTGTTGTGCAGTTGCTCTACCACTAGTGGTAATATTAATAACTGCGTTAGAAATTCTATTCTCAATATTTTCAATATCAACAAAGTTCGATTCAGATGATTTACGGACTTTAGGTACGTTTAGAGTAACTGTGCTTGTACCACCTGCTTGAATGACCTGGTTACCGATATAGAAATCACCAGCGGAGTTAGTACCAGAAGATGCAACGAAACCACCAGCGTTTTCATAACCCTGTGCAATAAACTGTTCATATAGTTTGAGAACTCTTGTCTGGAGGTTGGGGAAACCAGTTGAATAGTTACCAGAACCAAGACCAATATATTCCCAAGTATGCGAAGATGCACGTAGAATTGATGGTCTGTAGAGAGGAACTATTGGAGCAAATGTAAGTCCATCTGGATTAGCAAGAGTGCTGTTTTGTAGAACAGGAGCAGTGATGGCGCGAGTTGTTGAGTTAACACCATCTGCACTTAAAGAACAAACAATAATTCTTCTGTCAAGAGCTTCACCCTGAACACCAAAGTTATTAAACTTAGTAACAGCTTCAGCGTTTTCTGGTAGCGTACCAGTAGGAACAGTTTCAGAGAAACCAAATCTACGGGTAGCGGAATATAGATCACTGGAAGTAGAAGTATAACCAAGAGCACTCTGAGAAGATCTACCGTCCCAAGAAGCTACAGGAGCAACGAAAACTCTATCGGTTGATGCACTAGTAGCGGAACCAGTATCTATGACATATCTGAGGTCAAGAGCTTGTACAAGTCTATGTACAGTTTCTGCTGTTACCGACTGCAGTGCAGGGATATCTTTGAATGGGGAATTTGATGCACTAGCATGGAATCTCTTGAAGTTTGGAACGGAAATGTCCTTAATTCTTCTACCATCTTGGATTGCCTCAGTCATAACTCTAGAGTCAGACTGTGGTGGATTCCAGATAGTTCTTGTGTTGTAAGTAGGAGCTTCTTGGTTTACTGATGGATATAAGTAGTTAACATTTGTGATTAACTTGGTATCTTTGTCAAACAAGTTGACGGACTCAATATTCTCGCAAGCAAAAGCTCTATTTGCAGAAATACCAATAGATCTTCTCTCAATTTTACCAACAACGTTAGTATTAGTAACTACACTATCAAATATATCAACAAATTTGTTAACGTCTGCTCTGACAATAGTTAGATAGTAAATACCATCTGAACCAGCATTAGTTGATGTCGCACCATCCCATGCTTGAACTTCCTGGACATCCCAGATCATAAATCTGTAGTCACTATATGGAACGTTATCTTCACCATTATCTGCTCTAGTTCCTTTAATAATAAATCTCTTTTCTGGTGGTTTTGGATTTACACCTGAAGGTAAATTCTTAGGAATTGTGTACTCAACTCTCCAAAGTAAATCTTCTGGTGAAGAATCTCTATCATCAAAATACTTGGTAGTAAGTAGGTTTGATGGGAAACCTTGTCTATATCTTAGAGTATCTTTTGTACCAGAAACAAGTTGTGTAGTAGTAGCACCAGTATTTGAGTCAAATACTGTTTCAAATGTGAAAGTTTGTTCTGAGTCGGAAGCAAAGATGAATCCGTCTAAGAAATTGTTTGTAGCAGTGTCGTTTTGTAGTTTAATGTAGACTGAAGATGAGTTAGGATCCCAAAAATATCCAATTCTTTCGTTATTATTATCTTCATCTGCAAAATTATCTGCAACATTATCGTAAGAGGTATTTAGAGAGATATTGAAAGTAGTACCACCACCTTCTCCAGTTGTTCCAGTGGAAGTTTCTAAAATTAGTTTTAACTTTCTATATGCACTAGGAGTAACGCCATCATCGGCATAAAAATCTCTAAACAAAGCAAATTCGCCTTGAGATCCATAAGTTAAGAATCTTTTGGTTACAGTTTGATATTCTCCATTTACTTTTGGTAGACTATAATCAATGCTAGTTACAACCAATTCTGGAATATCAGCTTCTGAAGTTGCACCAGTTTGTAGATATAGTTTAAATCCACCAGTTCCTTTAAAGTTTGCAAGTTTACCTTTTAACTCATCAGTAAAGTCATCACCAGAGTCAGCAGCAAGTCCTTCCTGACCCCAGGTGTTTACTGCATCAATGCTGTAGAAACTATTATCAACCGATGAATCACTAATACCTCTAGGTGGAATAAGTGCAGTAATTCTTCCTTGAGCAGATGGTTTGAATGATCTGAACTGAGATCCTTTCGCTCTTAGTGATAACTGACCGAAGTTGGAGTTGGAGTTGGTGATAGACATGTCACCACCAGACTCAGCGAGGAATTGATCAGCATAACCAACGGCGAAAACAGAAACTACCTGAATAAATCCACCGTTTGATGCCTTGATATGGAAGTGTCTACAATCAGTTTTATATTGTCCATCTGGATCAGCAAAAATTGGAGGTTTTCCTGCAGTAGATGGATCATCATCATTATAAGTCGTAGTTGCATTTGGAGCTGCTGTTACGTTAGTATCACCCTCCTTATCCTTAGGTTGAACAAATACATTCCTATCTTTCTGTAGCGAAATACCCGTGAACTGGGCAACAACCATCGACTTGAAACTGTTTTCAGCAACTTTACTACCATCGGTATGCATACCGCACATACCAAAGACAGAACGTAGTGAACAGTTAAAGATATAAGGAGAACAGGAGTTTACAGTATCAATAGTATAATTCTTACTTCTATCACCAACGATCTGGAATTCTTCTGTTCTTACGTCAAGTAGGTCAGTTTGAGCAGGAGGAATTCTTCCTTGCCATGCGTCAATTTTTCCATAATATTGGTCCAATTCACCATCAGTGTTTCTTTGGTCAGCATACGTAAATGCGACTACTCTATGGTGAGAATAAGTTGAATTAGATGCTTTTACGTGGGTTGGGATACCATTTGTAAAGGAAGTGCTTTGATAAGGTGTACCAAGAGCATCCTTAAATGTCATCTGCCAGAAATAACAACCACCAGTTACCTTGAAGATAGCAGTTTGTTCATATACACCCTGAACCTTTCTGAGAGGAATTGTGATTGTTCCAGCACCAGAACCGATTGCGGTATATGTTGTATTAATAGCGGTATAGGTATTTGGATTAGCAATAATAGCATCAGCAATTGCACCTAGGACTGCAACAGCATTAACCACATCAGTACAATCTCCAGCACCGTCATATCCGTTACCTGCAGCAAATGATGGCTGAGAAATAGATCCACCACTGATATGATTATAATAAGTTGCATTATCACTTTCACTCTTGACAATGTGTCTCGCAGCATTGACTGCTACTGCAAAAGCAAGTCTAGTAGCAGCAATTTCATCGGTTATGTTAGAATCGTTAGCCTTAACAAATTCTTGTCTATATCCATTTCCATCAACATATGATTCAGCGTTAACAAATGTATTTTCATTACCACCTTCACGTAAATCCTTAATTAAAGCATCAACGAAATAACCAATGTCACGAATACACGCAGCTTCTTGAGAAGAAGTTAAACTATTCCATCCACTTTGAGCTTGGGTGTTACTACCAGCACCTTGACCAACTGTATTATAACCACCATCCATAGCAAGTCTAGCTTGCTCAACAATATATCCACGACTTCTCTCAAGCATTATAGCACCATCAAGTGCTATCTGACGAAGTGCATAACTGTCACTAGTTATGCTACCATCAACCGAGAAAGGTGCAGGAACATATTTTGGTCTAACGACTGTCTTTCTTAAGTCATAACCTACAATAGAGGTTCCTCTTGGTACGATAACACCACCATTTCTTGAGTTAAATCTCCAAATACCACCATCCGCAAGATCGGTGATTTGTCTAGCACCCTGACCATCGTCTGGATCCTCTACAGCAGCAGTGGTCAAAACGTTTGTGTTAAACAGATCAAGTCCAGGTCTGTTATCAACTTCATATTGACCAGGAAGCACCATAATAGTGAATGCTTCAAATTTATCATTATTGAGAGTTGCTGTACCAGTGCCTGCACCAACGCCAGTTGCAATGAACGATACACCTACAGTATTACTAGAAGCACCAATTGCGGTAAAATCTGTTGCTGCGCCACCACCTGTGGATAAAGTTGTAACGGTATAAGTTTTTCCATCTATAAATGATCCAGCTGCCGTTGGTGTGGGATCTGGTTTATAACTTCTTTTAGCAGCTTCAAGAAGTGCTCTCTCAATGGTTTTAAATGGTTTATTTAAATTACCACCGTCATTTGACGTTGCATCAGTAGCATTCTTGTCTGACTGGTTTACATATAAAGTAATATTTGCTGCGTTATCAAAATCTGGGTTAGTACCACCAAGAATAGTACCATTACCAGTTTCGATAGAACCATCTGCCTTAAAAGTTACCCTACGGACACCCGCAGTGGAAATTGACAGTTCATCTTCAGCATTTTGATAGATACCAGTATTTGGATCATTCTCAAAAGCAATTGCTGGGGTTGTAGGGGTATTAGCACTATCAAACTTAATCTGTACGCCTTCTGCTATACCACCTGAAGTAACTCTCGTTAGAGCCATATTTTACTCCGAATATTTGGACTTTACCTGGTTTTATTTATAGAGTTTTTTGCTTAAAAAACCCCTGTATTTATCAGGGTTTTCGGAGTGTATTTTTTACAAAAATACGGAGTAAAAAATAGGACGAGAGGGACTTGAACCCTCACGATCATAATGATCAACAGATTTTAAGTCTGGTGCGTCTACCAATTCCGCCACCGTCCCGAAAAAGGCCTACAATCAATTTTGGCCTGGAATTTTTTTGCCGACTTTTTGGTAAACAAAGCCGGAATTTCACTGAGGTTTTGAACCTTTACCTATGTATTATACCTGATGCTCCGTGCGATGTCAATAGGTATACTCTATCATATCTTCGGTCAAAGATTCGTTAATAAAGTTGCACATCCTTGTAAATTCATTAGCAGTATTGTTCTCTACGTCTACTGTTTCTCCATCATGACCAATCAAAGTGACAACTCTTGTTAACATATTAACCTTTACTGAATGTAAAGTCGATTCAGGTCTTACGTCCATGAGATTTCTCCTGTGTTGATACCAGTATAATATAAAACCAGTCAGATGTCAATTGATGCTGATGATCGGAGCGGTTAGAACGAGTGGCGCCGCACCAGTCTCTGCAAATAGTCCGTCCGCTTGATCCAATAATAGTCCTGTCGTATTTTTATAGGTGAGTCCAGCGATACTATCAAGTTCCGCTCCTAACTTAGTAAAAGCAGTAATACCCATCGTTGCTTCTTGGTCAATAGATAGTTTATTTTCATTCCAGATACCCATACCAACTTGACTGTGGTTTCCACCCCACCATTCGTTCTCAACACCAAGTTGGAAATAATTTGATACACCAATACCAGACTCAAATGCAGTTCCGACTCTGGTTTTGATTGTATTACCTCCAACGACATTTGTATGGTTCAATCCAATAAACTCATTGTAATATAAAGCAGTTATATTATAAGAACCTAGAGCAAAGTGATTCTGTTCAGTTGTCCATGAAGTAGCAATAGGTGTCTGTAATTCATATTGACCAGAACAAGACACACCAATTTTTGATGCAACCAACGCTAATCCATTACTCGCTTCTAATCTAGAGTCATTCTTAAAAAATGTTTTGTGTTCACCAGCATATGTTATTTTACTTTCTCTATTAACTGCAACATTATACATGCCAGCAACTTCTAGATGATAATCCTTACCAACCTTTAAGTGATAATTTCCATCAACCACCATTCTCATGTCACCATGAACAATAAGTTCTTGATCAGTAACAGTTACCTCTGTTTTTCTTTGAGCATTCGTAACTCTTACATCTCCATTGTCATAGATATGAATACCAGATTTACTAGGACCATGTTCAATTACTAATCTAGAGTTGTATGGAGTGTCGTCCATAGCAACCATAGTTCCTGTTTCGGAGAACGTTCCAATAATCTTAGAATATTCTGGGTTCCACCTACCACCAATTCCAGAGAAGGTGGCACCTACAGCTGTTCCACTAGGTCCACATGTCAATATGTTTGCTACTGGACAGGTAGAAAATGTGATTCCAAATGGATCTCTCGTATCTCTATTACAACCAATACCTAATAGTCCGAATGCAAAGTCTAAGATACTGGTTATGTTTAGTTGACTTAGGTCAGTGATACTTGCCAAGTCTCCAATAGACGAGAAAGTTTCTATGATTTCATTTACAGTATCGAAGATAGTATTTGCTACATCAACTAAACTAAAAATAGATTCAAAAATTGCATCAAAGATACACTCTACAGCATCAACAACTTCAAGGATGTCATCTATAATTCCTCTTATGTAATCCTCAATACCAGCAAGAATAGCATCTACAAGAGAGGTGTCAATAATACATGCAATCTCTCTCATGATGAACATGATTGCATCGGTAAGTGTTTTACCGAACATTGGGAAAGGTGCTACTGCACTTAAACCTATAAGATTAAGTACCTTCGTAACTTCCTTCATCATAAAGGATTTGATTTGATTAACCACCCACCAAATCGCATTACGAATTTGATCTATTCCAGAATCAACTATTGATTTTATGTCAACTAGATTACTGGTAAATTGACCAAACAAATCACCTTCCTCTGGTGTCTCTCCTCCGATGTACTCACTCTTCATTAAGAGTTGAACTTTAGTATTAGCTTCAAAGGAAGATGGAGTTGAATCTCCATGTCCTCTTTTCAATAGAGTAAATTTTGTCTCTTCCTTATTATTATAACCAATTAATTCATCACCTATTTTTAATATTCCTTTAGGTGGAAATTTTGATGTAGATTCTACAGAAATAGTTTGTTCTTCTGAATCAACTTCATCTGTCAGTTCTGTTTCAGCATCTTTCTTAATTCTATATGCTTGTTTTACACCATTAACCATTGTTTCTATGATGTATTTAATAGATGCTTCTGTTGTTTTATCACCACCACTTTTTCCATCTGCTACTGGATTATCTTTTATTTGACCAGATGGATTGGATGTAGAGTATGGTGCAACTTGAGCTGCAACAGATTCAGATGCTTTTTCCTTTGCTAATGATTCTGCTGGTTGTCCAGAGTCTGTTGCAGTAGCTCCCGTGACAGCATTATCATATCCTCGGGGATAATCAAGTGCTTTCTGACTGTTCTTATCTATTACTGGAGTTATCTTACTGAGTAAAGTTCCAATAACAACAGGTTGTTGACAGTCAGGATAGTCTAAGAAGAAACCAACAACAAAACTACCAGGTTTTAATTGACCAGAACCAGATCCAACACCATTTGCTCCAGCAGAATCTGTTGGAGCAACAACCATAGCCCAGGGTAAATTGGATGGTTTTTCCCCTGGTTTATGATAACCTAATATGTTTACTTTTACTCTACCTA
>CEPR01049443.1_pt1 | contig 18052 bp, 18 predicted proteins | sample 530431 | NCBI WGS metagenome assembly CEPR01 (sample SAMEA2620078, study PRJEB7988) | marine metagenome | isolation source: saline water (ENVO:00002010), including
GTTCACAATCATTTTCTGACCAGCAAGCTCTATTTCGTTATTGTAGTGTGTTCCTTTAGCTTTTATTAAAAAATAAAAAGGAGATTTCATCAGAAGTCTATATTAAACTCTATAGACGCGGGCATATTTTTATTAAACTCTTTCCATTGCTTCACTTCATCGCCTCTTTGAATATATATAACATAAGACTCTTTTTTCTTATCATATTCAATTAGATGAATTACATAAGTAGAATTCAATACACTTTGTCCAACGATGTAGTGCATTGAGCTACCTTTATAGTCCGCTCCTATGGAAATTTTACGAATTAACATTTTCCTCTGGTTTTTCTGGCAGAGGAGTTATAATACCAGTTTCTAAACTTAAATTACCCTTACCGTATTTTTCTTCCAGGGCTGTCATTTTTGTTTTTAGCGTTTCTGCTAATTTATGTAATTCACTTACAAGAGCAAGCTTGTGAGCTTCCATTGCCCCAATCTCTAACTGTAAACCTTGTTGTGAACCTCTGATACTTTTGAGCTCTTTTAAAGACTCGTCGTCAATTTTTATTTCACTACTGACCGCAATGTCTTCCATTGTCTTTTCTTTGTTTTCTGCCATTTTATTAAAATTAAATTAAAAATATTTTATTCTTCTACTGGATCTGGAGCTTCTTCTTCTGGAGCCCAAGGCATCTCAGCTTCTACGTTTTTAGGTGTAACTAGTTCAGATATTTTTTCTGCAATCATTTCATTCATGTGATCAGTAGGGTGATTTGCTTTTGCCCACTCAATCACATCTGCCTCTTTTAAGTCTTTGAGATCTGTAAAGTTATCTTTATCAGGAGAGCCTACTGGGCATGCTCCATAAAAAGTTGCGCTGTTTTTTTCTTCTGTGTCATCAGTTCCAGTATACTCAAAGTTAATATGAGTAATCACATCCGACAATCCGTCGAGCGAAGGAGCCTTTTTCAAAGCCGTGATTTTCCATTCATATGTTATAGCCATAATTATAATTGTTAAGTTAAACTAATTTGTCAAAGTTAATAAAAATTTCTTTATATTAAACTGAGATGCTCTTAAATAATATAGGAATTATTATCTTACCTTCTTCTTCTAAATGATTTTTGTAGTTGTTTTCTAAATCAGATACTATTTCATCTGTAATATCTTCATGTCCCCACCATAAATCTATTAATATAAGGTCATATTTTTTATCGGGTGTATAGCTATATGCATCATCTTTTATTACATTTATAGAGTCATCTATAAAATCTATATAATCAATTAATTCTTGATTATTTTCTACTACATCTACTACACTACATTCTTTTTCTACCTTTAAAGTTTCTGGTACTAAACCTAAACCTAAACCTAATACTAAAACTTTATCATAAGTAAAATCCTTATATAATTCATTTACTTTTTCACAGTCTTTACAGTCACCTAACATTACAGTAGCATATAATTCGACGTTATCAATACTTGTTTTATCGTTAAATTCTAGTATACTAACACCATCTCGCTTTACAACATTAAAAGATGTTCCAGAATATTCTTTTATTTTATCTTCTTGTATTTTCATATTTTTATATTAACATCCACTTGCATCGTAGTTACTAACAACACCACTACTATTTACATAGAAATAACCACCACTTGTTGACCCACTACTTGTTCTAAGAGGTGCTCCATACCATTTGTTACCACCATTAGTACTATTCATTAAGTTTAAGTTATTATCATAAACTTGAGTACCGTTGCCAAATGTTCCTGTAAATCTAATAATAGTATTCTGCGTTTGGAAACAAGCAAATAAAACCTTGTTATGTGGTCCACTGACATATCTAGTTACATATGATGATTGAGTTGCTTGTTGTTGAACAGCTCCATACGAAGTACCAATACTGTTTGTGGCGTAAGCTCTAAAGTAATAAGTAGAAGCGGATGCTAAACCAGTAACAGCTCTACTATAACTACCTGTCGTATTAAACGTACTAGGATGAGGTGTAACTTTTGTAACACCAAATGCACCTATTGTAGGAGTTGAAACAGCGTTTGAGTATACAAATCCTTTATCTGTTACGGTAGCATTTCCAGTACTAGTCATATTACCATTAAACGTCATGCCATTAGAACTTATACTTGAAGCTAAATTAGTTACAATACCTGGAGCTGTAGCGCTAGTTGTAGTTACAGCTTCAATATCACCATATGATGTTAAACCACCACCATTACTAGTAGTAGCGTACGCTCTATAATAAAACGTAGTTGAATGTGGAAGGCCTGTTACAGTGCTACTAAAAGCAGCAGTACCAGATCCTAAAGAACCTGTGTCTGTAACACCACTAACACCTTTTCTTAAATTTACATTAGTTGTTGCTCTTACAAAACCTTTTGCTGTAACACTTAAACTATCATTAGCTACATCACCATTCATTGTAAAACCTCCAGCTGTTACATTTGTTTCAGCGTTGGTAGTAACACTAGGAAATAAACTTTCTATATCATTACATATAGTGTTTATAAACGTTGCAATATTACTTGGATCATGATTACTGTTAAAACTACCGCCAGTATTATCTGCATAACCTTGATATATACCATGAACAGATTGAGGATGCGTACCACTATCACTTATAGAACCACATATCATAATTGTAATATTATTGGCAACTGCGTTAGCTGATAATGTACCCATTTTATTATACTCTTCAGCACCATCAAAAATATCGTCACCATCGCCATCAGGCGCGTTATCTGTCATTAATATTATCATTTTATTAACGCCAGATCTAAAAGCGCCAGCAAAGTCATGGTTAATAACTCTATCTATAGCTGTATCATTTGGTTCTGGCCCTCCTTCACCATAACCCAACTCCATACTCGTAGCGCTATTACTGTTTTGGTTTAAATAACTTATTTTTGTATCAAAGTCAGACTTATTTGAATGTGCAAGTGGTACTATAGCTGCGAGATATACATTTGAATCTACACCACCAATAAATTTATAAGATGAACTTAGGTTAGCCACAACAGTGTTATTACCGCTCCAATAACTAGGTTGATTATCGTCTTGATCTATTAGCACAGCCGCTAGCCTATAATCACCACCAGATCTTTCAACAACCTTGTTTGTTATAGTAGCTACATGCGTTTTTAAATCTTCCATGTCATCATCCATTGATCCAGTATAATCAATTAAAAATACTACATCCATAGCTAAATTACATGGAATCGGTTCAAAGTCATGGTCATAAGCGTAGAATTCAGACATTGCATGCCCAGCATTACTGTCTGGTAAATTAGGACTATGAATGTTTAGATTTATATTCCCACCACTCGAATCATCATTACCATCATCACTTAAACCTCGTAAACTAAAAGTATTTTCACCATCTGCATTATTAGCGGTGTAATCACCCTCGTTCTTTTCAGAAAAGATTTTTAATAGGCTTAACTGCCCTGAACCTGGAACAGCCATTATTTTATTTGTTTTTTAAGTTCTTCTATTTCAGCTTTTAAATCTTTAATAGCCTCAATTAAATAACCTGTTATGTTACCATAAGCTACAGCTTTATATTCACTTTCGTTATTTACTAGTTCTGGTGCTACTTTTTCTAATTCTTGAGCTATAACACCGCTACCTTGTTTATTATCTTTAGTAAAGCTTACTCCTCTCATTTCATAAACTTTAGATCCATCTAAGGTTTCTATGTTTGTTTTAAGTCTTTCATCTGAATAAGCTATTACATCTGCTGTTGCAGTTACACTACCACCAAACGTAGCATTACCTGTACCGCTTATTTTTAAATCGTATCTTGAGTCTGTTGTATTGTATACAACAAATCCTTGACTATCAACACTTATCTCCCAATCATCATATGATGGTGGAGTGAATTTTATTTGACCTCCATCATTATCAAGCTCTATATCTCCAGCTACTTTTAATGATGTACTTGTACTACCTGGGTCTAAATAATAACCTGTGCTATCTATATCAATAAACTTTTTAGTGTAAAAAGTACCACCTTGATGAAACTCATGTGTATATTGTCCACTGTTACCAGTTTTTACTTGTAGTCCATCACCACTTCTTATTAATTTAACATTTGTATCTCCATCATTGCTAGCAAAACAGAAGTTTGGCTCACTACCACCTTCAGCAGACATAGATGTACCAAATATTAATTTATGTTCGTGAGTTGTACTAGTTGATGCTGTACTAGTAGGGTTTGTAGAAATACTTATTTCACTAGATAGAGCTTCAATAGTAAAGTAATAAGTAGCAGCATTAGAAGAACCAGATTTATAAGACATGGTATATTGACCATTACTATCACCTTCTACTTTTATAACTCCATCAGTGTAGTTACCACACGATGATGTTATGTTTACATCTTGATGATGATTAACAATAATTTGAGCTGTAAAAGCTCCAACATGACTATTACCATGTGATGTACCTGTAACTTTTACTACACTAGCTAACTGACTATTATCAGTTGTTATTTCAAAAACTCTAACATAAGAGTTACTAATAGAAGCTGTACAATATTTTCTGTGTGGTGTTGTTATTGGTTTTGGGAAAGTAACTTTTTGAGTTGATCCATCAATAAGAATAGCATCTGTATTATCAGTTTGCAATATTAAACTATTTCCTGTTGTAGTTCTGATTGTACCAGAACCACTAGTAAAGCTCATTCTTCTACTTGAACCATTTATATTTAAATCTGTAGTTCCTTCAATATGAACATCTCCTGTTATAGACATTCTATGTGATCCTCCAGCATAAAAAACTTGAGTATCAGAGCCACTAAATCCCCAGTATGTATTAAGATCTCCTTTGTGTCTTATATAATCATCAATATGTATTTGATTCAGTATTGAATCACTCGCTGGATTTACAAGATAATTAGTATTATCTGCATCGTAATATACAGGAGAATCTATCCTGGTTTTAGCTATATATCTTTGAATTCTTCTAGTTTGTGCATCTGTTATTTTATATATTTCAGAACTTGCTAAATACCAAGTAAACACCTCATTAGCACTACCGCCATTTACATAAATATGGCCACCACTACTGAAAGACCCACTATCACCACAATGTGATACTCTTACATACCATTCAAATTTACCTGTACCAGCATTATCAGTTAAGAAATAAGATGTTTTATTAGTACCTTGAGCATTTTCAGCTATTTCAAATGTTTTACCTGTTTCTAGTTTAGCTTGGAATACTTGTACAAAAGTCTGATTGTTTGCAGAACTTATTGTTTGATAGAAACCACCACGTCCAGGGCTTGTATTGTTACCATTATTGTAAATTCTTATAACCTTACCAGATGAATTTGGTGCTATTTGATTTAACGTTGTTCCATCTTCTTCGTGAAAATGTTGAACACCTGAACCGCCTTGATTATTATAAACATTAACACTATTACTACCATCTACAAAATCTTCATCTCCATAAACAGCTGTTCCTGCACCTCTAACGAATGCTGCTATTGGATTCCAAGGACCTCTTTGTGTAGAGTTGTTTGGCATATCTAATACCTTATAACCATCTATTTCTAAAACACCTGCGTTGATTGTACTATAAGTGAGAGTACCATTAACCGTTATATCGTTAACAGTTAAGTTGTATAAATTACTACTACCATTTGGATTTAAAATATAACTGGTATCTGCTGAATCATAAAATTGAGGAGCTCTCCAGTCATTATTAGCCGTACAAACACCATTTGCAGCTAATGTTACATTATTTGAACCTGATGAATTTCTAACAAAGACTCCATTGGTTGTTTGCATATACCAATAATCACTATGATATTGTATCTTACCTACTTGTTCACCACTCCAAGTATGACTATCAGCGTGCCATGCACCTGTTGTTCTAAGTGATGTGGTTGCTGCAGGATCTATATATCTATTGGTGTTGTTTGTATCATAGAATATAGGCGCTCTATGAGAACCTATCACAATCATATTGCCTAGACCATCTAAATGACCTTTTTCTACATAACTACCAGATGCCTTACTAACATAATACCATCCTTCATCAGCAGCGTCAGCGTGCTCTACAAATGTCATTTGGTGACCACCTGTAATAGCCAAAGTACTTTGACCAGTTGTAACTTTTCCTCTCAAAGTTATGAAATGGTTATCATTTCCATAACCTGCAATTAGCCCATAAGTATTAGTACCACCTGTATGAAGGGTAAGCCTACCCGTTACAACATCTAACGTGCTGTCAACAGTAGTAGCGCCATTTAAATAAGTTGTTCCGTTATTATAAAAATCATACGAACCATGAACACTAGTGCTTTTCACAGCAAACTTACCTGATGTGTTACCACTATCCATATCCATGTGGTCAACTACACTCGTGCTTCCTGGATTTACATAAAAAGCTGTATTATTTGAATCGTAGAATATAGGTGCATAAAAATTACCTCTATCAACATATAGTCCTCCTGCAGATTCTAATCTTATAGTTGTTTTAGAACCTGTAGCATATGAGTCAGTAGTAGATAAATACATTCTAGTACCATAACTACCATCTGTTCTTACATATATTCCCCCTTGTGCTGTAGTTCCAGAACTACTATCAGAAGCACCAAATGTTATTGAGCCTCCACCATGATCTGTAGCTACATTGGGATCTATGTGTATGGATCCTTTTCCTGTACCTTGTGTAGTAGCATCCCAAACTGTACCATCGTGTACATCTAACTGTCTAAGAGAACTTCTTGATCCTGGATTAGTAAAATAGGCAGTATCATTTGAATCATAGAATATAGGTGCTAACATTTCTGTTCCAGCTTGTATATATGCAGAATAAAATCTACCATGAGTTTGTAATGTAGTTGAAGTAACAAGATTAAAATTAGTCGTAGGGTTTTTTGTAAAATAAGAAGTGCTTGTAGTTTGTGCTATATTCCAATCACCAATCCAGTCTATAGCTGTGCTATAAAACTCAGCACCATGTACTTTATGAACATGAACAGTAGCATAACTCCATGTTGACGTTGTTTCACCAATAGCAATACATCTTCTTTCATTACTTCCATCATTTCTTCTACCTAGATAAATAGGTTTACTCATAGAGCCTATAACTCTAACACCAGCATTATACCATTGTGTAGTACTAGTATTACTATTACCTCCACTATTCCAGTTATGACCACCGACTATAATTTTAGTGGCATGATCACTACTATATTCGTATACGTCTATTTCCATATACATCATATCGTAGTTGTTTAACGTACCAGGTAAATCAATTACAATCTGACCTGTTGTACTACCACTACCGCTCCATAATGCGTTTTGACCTGGGTATGCAATTTTAGGATAAGCATCATCACCTATCCCTAAATGACCATGCACTACAGTTTTATCAGTCATAGCATTACCTAAAATAGTATTACCTGTAGCAGTTATACTACCTATATTAACTAAATTCCTGCTGGAATCCATTACATAGGTACCGTTTAACTGATATGATGACATATTAGAATTAGATGCGTGTACAGTACCAGCTGCTCTTATTGATGTTCCTGTATTAGCAAAGTCTCCGTAGTACGTTGTATCGGCTGAATCATAAAATATTGGAGCTCTTTTAGATGCTTCAGAAAACGAATTACCACTGCTATCAAAGAATGTTCTGTTTGTACCACCACCACCAGGTCTTATTTCTAAATTACCACCATTATTTGTAGCAAAATCCCAAGTTACACTGCCATTGTCTTGAAATCTTACGTAAGACCAGCTATCGTTAGAGTCTAGTTCAATTCTAGCGTAAGAAGAACTATCAATTCTGAAACCATCGGACCTTGTTGTTTTAAATTGATTGTCTTGACCATCAATGAGAGTAGATGACAAGTATAGCTGAACACCTGTAGCAGCTCTGAAGCTCATGGTATCATTACCATGGTTATAATATATTTCTCCCGCGTTGTCATCAGCATTATCACCAAATGCTATAACACCATATTGTTTACCATTACCTCTTAATGTAATACCAACACCATCAGATGCTGAATTACCACCTAATATTACTAAGTCTTCTGCGTATGAATATCCTTGACCATCTGGGTCAGTTGTGTTTATACCTACTTTTCCAGTTAAATGTAAATCACCTGACTCTTCAAGAGTTAATAAAGTTCCACTAGAGCTTCCTAAAGTAGCAGCACCAATTGAAAACTTATTTGTACCATTATTATTAGTATCTATGTTAATTCTTACATCACCGTAAGAGTTTAATGTTATATTATCGTTATAAGATTCATCTTTTGTAGATGTTATTGAGTGCTGGAAATTTGTTCCGTAGCTATCACTATCCCATGTAAAAAACAAACCACCAAATCTGTATAGTTTAGAAGATTCATTATTTACATATCTACCATAAATATGATCAGTAGTTACTACTTCACCTACAGTTAAAGAATTTATATTAGTAGCACTAGCTGGATTAACATAATAACCAGTGTCATTGTGATCATAAAATATTGTACCTCTTAATGATCCAGTTGCTTTAAAATCACCAAGTATAAAACTACTACTAGCATCTCCTGAAAATCTAGCAAACTCTACTTTATTATTTTTATTATATAAATGTAAAGTACCAGCACTAGTACTATCATTATTAATCCACATTTTCCAAGATTCCCAAGCAGAAACCATATGTGTACTAGCACCACCAAACGTAATGTGATCTTCGTTATCTGACCATATATTTAATTTTGATCTAAACGTTGTAGAGGTTGCAGTTGTAGCATCTAAGCCATAGTCACCTCTTCTATGTGGATATATAGATATTGATCCATCACCCACAACAATATCATCATCAGCGTATTCACCATTATTACTACTACCAGATGTGAATGATCCAACTCTTACTTGAGAGCCAGATGTATATAGTCTTATATCACCATTATTTTTTACTGTTAAACCATCACTATCTATTCTTACTCTATCGCTATTACCAGTTCTAAGATCAATTTGATCTCCACTATTAGCTACGTCAATCATTCTTCTTACACCGTTCTCACTAGACCACGCCCACCATGTAGATATATTAGTACCATTACCAAACCCAAAACCATCAGTTGAATTTTTTGCATATATAGCGTTATTTTCTAAAGTACCGCTATCCCAAGCTACAGGTATTCTTACCTTTAAGTTACTTGTAAGCGTACTAGTATCAGCTATAAGCCTATCACCACCACCTACATGTAATTTCCACGAGTCAGCGCCATTAAATCCAAAATAAGTATTAGTATCTCCTTTGTGAACTATATAATCATCTAACTCAATGTCATTCATTACGCTAGTACCTGATGGATTAACATAATAAGATGTATTATCATAATCATAAAACAAAGTTCCTCTTATATCAGAGTTACTTACTATTCTACCATAACTAGATATCGTTGCGCTATCTAAATGTGCATATGCTCCATTAGTGCTAAAAACAAATCTATTACCATCGTCTATTCTTAAAACTCTTGTATCACTACCACCATCTCTAGCTGTTGTAAAATCAACAGCCAATGCATCATTTTCAGCTTTGATTTTAAAGTAATCATCGCCACTACTACCTCTTGTTTTTTGCCATACCATATGCGGCTCATACGCTTTAGCTGTAATTACTGTAGTGTCATTATCTTCTACTAGTAAACCATTACCTAAATTTAATTGACCACTACTAACTGTAATATTAACATTTGAGGTTAAACTATCTCCGTCTGACCATATTGCTAGTCTATTAGCGGCACCTGTTCCATCTACATCTCCTCCAGAAACACTACCCCATTCTAATGTAGTTCCAGACGAAGGCACCTTTAATACTTGCCCTGCGCTTCCCATTGTTTTAGGGAATATATATGCACCATTGAATTTTATGTTTTGACTATTATCTATAAATAAAGCTTCTGTTCCCGACACACCACTCGCTCCTGTTTGGAATTTAAGACCTCCTTGTCCATTTACAGACATTATAGCTGTGGATGTCTCTACACCTAAAGCCCCTCTATTTCCACCACCGTCTGATAAAAATAAATAAGGTTGTATTGTATTAGTAGTTGTATCATGGTTTTGTAAGTATAAAACAGCTGCGGTAGTTGAATTACTTCTCATAGCTGAAATACCAGACACATCTAATTTAGAAGACCCTGTTTGTAAATCACTAGTTGTGTTTAATCTAAATTTATTAACTTGGCTAGTTCCATCAGGGTCTACATAATATGCTGTATTAGATTGAGCATAATACGCTGCACCAAAATAACTGAAACTACCCAAATACATATTACCATATCCATATAATCTCCTATTATTATCTATCTGTAACGCTGTCCATGCCGAAGGTATAGATGTACCTACTGTACCGTCTGTATCACCTCCTGACGAGTTTTCTGGCTCATCTACATAGAATGAAATTGTTTTATCACTACCACTACTACCACCTTTAAATTCTATACCTGCTACGTTACCCCAATTATTATTTGCTGCATTACTTGCTCTTTTGTAATTAGTGCCATCAAATCTTAAATTAGTACCTACCCATGATCTCCATACTCCTTGTGTTGTAGACCATATTGATACATTTCTAGAATATCCAGCTGCCATGCCTTGACCACCAATACTAAATAAATTGTTACCATCTGATGATGATACAGGGTCTGATTGAAATTGTTGATATGTTTGAAGCGTAGCTCCTTTTATAGATAAATCACCTTCAACACCTACATCACCATAAAACGTAGCGTGCTTAGCGTTATTAATTATTAAAGCGTGATTATTGTAAGTTCCATTAACAGCTACTCTAAAATCAGCGCCCCATCCTTGTAAGAATACAGATGAAGAATCTTTTAATTCTATCTGACCAATACTGTTACTGCCTTCGCTTATTTTGACGTAATTATTTCCATCATTAACCGTTAATACACCATCAACTAGTGTCAGATTACTGCTAGATTCTAAACTTACATCTGAAAAGAATTTTTGTGCCATTTCATTTAAGTTACATTACTTTCTGTATCAGAACTCTATAATCATCGTCTGTTACTGAACTAGCAAATGCAACTTCAACTGTGCCGTTTGTTGGTCTTGTGATATCGACATGCACCGTATCGTATGTAGGAGTTCCTGCTGAAATATCAACTACTTGAACTATAACATCAAAAGACGCTAGGCCATGTGTTACCGTGTAAGTGTTACTTGATTTTGTGACAGATGACTCTCCTGCATCAAGATCAACAGCAAAACCTGTTGCTGCTATCGCGGTATCAACATGGGCTTTTAGCCCTGCTGGCGTAACAGCTCTAGCTGTATCTGTACCAGTAGTAGCCTCTGTGTTTGTTGCTAATTCAAGAGCTCCTCTTTTTGTTGTTGTTCCTTGAACAACGTTAAATTCTAATTGGTTGGCAGATGGGTTTGTAATTGTAACCCCGCCATTTTCTGAAGTTGTACTTAAAAATTCTACCGCTTCAGTACTTGCTACAGATGCTCCACCTGAAGTATTACTTCCGTCTAATTTTAAATTCCAACCTACATAGTTATCAGCTCCACCTAAATCCGCAAGAGTTAATGTTCTTGTAGTGGCTGCTGTAATTACACCATCAGTTAAAGTTATATCATCTATAACTGTTGCTCCTGATGTTGTTATATCTGTGTCTGTTCCAATTGTTGGGTTGTATTCACCTGTTATTGGAATATTGTAATATGTTGATCCGTCATTAGTAAATTTCCATCTATCTGCACTTTCAATCCATTCTAATGAAACGTTTGTTGCCGTTCCTCTTTCCACAAGAATACCCGCATTTTCTGATGGGGTTCCTGTTTCATTACTGTTTAACGTAATTATATTATCTTCTATTAATGTAACTTCAGAAGTTTTAGTTGTTTGAGAACCTGAAACTGTTAAGTTTCCATTAATAGTAATATTACCACTAAATGTTCTTGCTCCACCAATAGTATCTTTAAGAGTGAATGTAATTGCCTCTGAACCTTCTGTTGTGGTTTCTGTAATTGTAATTGCATCATCATCTCCCGTAAACGTTACCGCGTCATCATCTCCAGAACTTGCGTCTAATTGTAAGACTGCTGTATTTGCTCCGCCTGCTGCAACTTTTAAATCATATGTTGTGTTATCAGATGCTGGTACTGTAACTGTCTTTGTATTTACTCCCGTAATGTGACCTCTTGCATTTGATGTTATACTATCAATTGCTGTAAATGTAGCACCATAAGCTGGACTTGCACTTGATGTTGTGTTACTTCTTGAAACATCTGCGTGACCAATAGTTAATGTGTCTGTTGCTGAAACTGTTACTTCTATTTCATCAGTTTTAGAAACAGTTAATGTGTTTCCTGAAGCAATAGCTTGTGGTGTATTACTTCCATCTGTAATACTCCATCCTGAATAAGATGCTACTGAATTTGTTGTAACTCCTGTTATTCTACCTTGTCCGTCTACTGTAATAGCTGGAATTGCTGTAGCTGAACCATGTGTTCCAGAAACACCTGATATATCTGTCAGTCCTAAAGTAACACTGAATGCGCCGCTTGTTGCTGATGCACTTCCTGCTTCTACTTCTAAACCTGTTCCTGCATTAACAGTTACAGATGAAATATCTCCTGAACCATCTAGTGTAACCCACTGGCTTCCGTTTGATGAACTACCATTGTGGAACTTAATAGCATTATCTGACGAGTTGTATATTACTCTACCTTCATAATCCGCGCCTACGTATGTAGGATCTGAAGAAACGACATCTAATTTTGCGTTTTTTAATTCTAGGTTTTCTAGAGAAATATTATGTAAAAATTTTATAGCCATCTTTCAATTTTTTTAGTTAAAATATGCATAGCCCGCAACGTTTTTGCCAAATCTTATTGTTACATTGTTAGCGTCATCATATTCAATCTTCCCCATTATTTTATGTCCTTGGTCATCTACTATCGTTACGCTCGGTTTTTTATTAAGCGCGTGTTCCATTGTCCAAGTAGCTGACGGTGTTGCTTGTTCAACCGCTTTATGCTTATCTAGGTCGTCAAACCTAAACAACAACAAAGATAATAAATAATCTTCTTCATCTTGTAGGCTTCCATTTCCACCCTTGAACACAACTGCAATATCGTACAGGTCTGTATTGTTTGTATTTTGCGTAGAACTATTCCATTCAAATACACCAAACTGAGTTGGGTCATTAGCTTTTTGTAATAAAACTAAACTTTTTTCTATTGTTTCATAAAAGGAGTTTATGTCTACAGCTGCTGCTGATTTTTTATGTAGCTGAATAGTAGATATTGTAGAAAAAGCTACTGTTGCTCCTTGATCTACTGGCAGTTTTATAAACCCATACGTTTGTGTATTATTAGAAGGTCTAATAAATTTAAATCTAGAACCAGTAGTTTCTACAGATCCACTTTTGTTTAAGAAATCAGTTATATCTGATATTTTATAATTTCTTGTATGGGTTCCTGCAGAATCAGTTCCGATAACCTTATCATTCTTCGTAACATTAGAGTCTAACGCATAAGTGCTAATTCTTGCCATTATAATTTTTTATATATGCAAAGATAATATTTTAATCAAAGTGATTATCTGCCTTGTCCTCTATATCTCTTCTGGTAGTTTCTGCTACTCACGCATTTTGAAGATTTTGTTTTTGCGTGGACTCCAGGTCTTTTCTTTCTTTTGGCTTTTACGTATGGCTTATATATTATTCTAGCCATCCTTTTTTAATTCATAAACAAGGTCTTGAATAAATTTACTATTTACATCAAGTTTAAAATCTAATCCTGCTTGAAAAGTTCTAACTATTTTACCGTTTTTTTCTATGAGTATTACAGGAACAGATTTTATTTGACTCTTTAATTTTGGACCTTGGTCTTCAAGCCAAGCGTAATCATATTTGCATCCTCTTAGATTTTCAAGATATAATGTATTTTGCTGATTCCACTTAGCGTTTATTTGCACTACTCTTATTTGTTGGCTATAACTACTATAGCTGAAAAATAAGAATAAAATTAAAATTAATTTTTTCATCTTTTATAAACTTTGTCTTCTAATTCTTTTATTGATTCTTTATTTTCTAGTATATCTTCTTTTAATACTTCTGTTGATTTTTCTATTTGTATAATAGTACTCCTAACAAGTTCATCTTTTAATTGAAACTCCATTTTTTGAACAAACTCTTCACTACTAAAGTTATCAATCTTACTATTCATTTCTTGTATTTCTCCTTGTAGAGTAAACCACATACTAGCCAGTGCTATTACACCACCCACCAACATTCCTATTGTTTTTAAATCTAGTTTTACCTCTGTGTCTTCACTAATTTTTTTTGCCATCGTTTTTTATTTTATGTTCACAATCATTGTTTTTTAAAAATGCTCGTTGCTTTTTCTGTCGTCCTTCCTCCGAAATAAGCTAGAACAACAGCCATCATCACCTTCTCAAAAGTGTCATTCCAAGTAACACCTATGTTAAAAGGAATTGATTCTACGCTGTCTAATATGCCTGCTAATGAAAAAATAGTTATACACCAAACTAAAACCAGCGGACGCACATTCTTCGAAAGCCATGAATCGCTAGCAGCGTCTGCTTGCCATCTGTTAGTTATAGATTCAATCTCTTTATTCTGTTGTTCGTAAATTAATTGTTGAAGTTTAATTTTATCTTCATTACTTACATCAGATTTACCTATTGCTGCAATTGCTTCTTTAGGACTTGTAACACCTTGTAACACACTACCAAGAGTTGGGTTTATCATACCAGCAGCTCCTAATAATAGTTTACCTACAGTTGTGTTTTTAAATTTCTTCTTGTCGCTCATATTACCATGTATTTAGTTTTTCCATCTTCTTTATATGCCTTCAAACATCTATTTCTGTTTTTTTGTGCATCTACATATGAAACGTGAACCCAAGCTGGGTTTTGATCCGTTCCAAATTCCCAAATCATTTGATCATAATCAAGATTTGCTTTTATCCAATCAAACATTGCCGCATTAGAAGCGTGACCATAAACATCATCTATATCTATCGCTTGACCTTTACAATGCTGAGATTTTGTAGAACCTCCTATAGCTTTGTTAAGTTCTGGCGATCTATAAAAAGAATTAATCTTTATAGGTCCGCCCACCCAATCCCTCAAAGGTTGAAAAATCATTTCTGCTACAGTCATCATGTTTCCAAGATGTTCATCCGTAGGGGTGTTGTCTATCCCTCTCCTCTTTGCTGTTTCAGAGTGGATAGCTTCATTATACGATACATTTTTTGATAACTTATCCATTATCAACATCCATTACAAAATGGGCAATTAAAATCACATTCCATATTTTTATTTTTTAAGTGCTCGTTTTACTGCTTTAGCTTTCGCTTTTATCTTATTAGCTTTAGCTATTATTATATCATCCACGGTAGTTTTACTCCATAATAAAACCCACATGTCTTTCCAATATTCTTTAGTTAATTTCCACATACTATCTTAATGTTATATTTAATCCAAAATTAGTTTGAAATAGTTCTGACTCCCAGAACTTTGTATATTCTCCCTCTACAAATATACCAAAGCTTTTGCTTACTTTCCAGCCGAACATTAATCCAGCTTGATAGTCTGACCACTGCTCTGGCGTTGAATCTTTTCTTAAACCTCCTTTACCCCAATTATTTCTATTAAGATAATTAAAATCATCATCTCCTTTTAAATACTTGTGGTAAGGTAAAATCCAATTTCCATAAGCATGAAGCCAAAAATTTCTTTTATAATGATAAAAATCAAAACCTGCTATAGGTGCAATCTCTGCGTACGGATCAAGAGTGTCAAATATTTCTTGATTGTATCTATTCATCAAATCTCCAAACACTTCATCTCGAAATTGTAAGTCTGAATAAGCTACAATATTACCCTGTTCATCTCTCCATATCCAATCATACATTGTGTTTCCTGTACTTATATCTGTATAAGAAGTAAAGTGATCACTATAACCGTATTCGTATCCAAGACTGTACCAAGGGTTTGCAGTATATTCATTACCAAAATCATCTACCGCTATTTCATTCAGCCATATTTCAATTGGGTTATATCCATAAGCTTTTTGATGTGTACGATATATAGCGCCTGCAGATATACTAAACTTCTTACCTATAGGTAATCTAGCTCTAACTTCTCCAGACAAGTATTCGAAACCCACATTTCCAGACTCTCTGTTCTCAAATTTTACAATATGGTACTTACCTGTGTGTCTTACAAAAACTCTTTTATTGTTAAACTCATCACCATCTCTTCTTTCCTTTTCCCAGTGTAATAAATATTCTAAACCTTTGACTGCTGCAGTAGGTGCAGATAAACCAACATTACTTTCAGTTCCGTTGTAAAAGTTGTTTTCTTTAATTTCATATCCAAACCTTGCTAACTTTCTAATTCCTATTCCATATCTGTAATCAAATGGATGATAAACTGTTTGGTCTATTACCTCTGGTATTGCATATAAATCATCTGGGTCAGTTCTTACAAAATACTCTGAATTTTCTATTTTTGCGTTTCCTACATTACCTGCTGCGTAAAATGTTCCATACTTAAGAAAATCATCGTATAGCTGATTAAAAAAGCTCTTTGCTTTATATTTTTTTACAATCTTGTTTTCTAATTTTTTATCTGTGTCAATAACTTGAGCTGTTAAAGTTGAGCCAAATATCATAATCATAAAAAACACTACTAAAAATAATAATGCTTTTGAAGTAAACTTTTCTGTGGTTTCTTTTCTATTCATATTAAAACTTGCTTTCTATTATTTCATCAATTTCTTTTTCTAGAAGATCTACTGTATCTTCTGGTAACTTAAGTGATATACCACTTTCTATTCTAATAACCTCTTCTCCATCATTATATAATATAATTGTTGGGAGGTATTTAATTTTTTCTTTCTCAAACACTTCTTTTTTTTCTACTATAGAAAAAGTATAAATGTTATAATCATCAAATATTTTTAGAGATATTTCTGCCTCTTTAGTAAAAGGAGCGCTGAATTGAACTATTGATATTTCGTCTTTAAAACTCTGACCAAAAGCATTAGAGGTTAGAATTAAAAAAACAATAATATTAATTAAGGATTTCATCTCTGTTTGCTTATTTCATAGAGCCTTTCATCCATTTTTTTCAATTGTTCTTTTATTTCACCAACATCCTCTTTTACAGAATTAACGTCTAATTCAATTTTTTCTACTGTACTTCTGACTAATTCGTCTTTATATTGAAACTCGATTGAGCTTACTTCAGGTTCTGGCAACTCCCTAGCTTCTTGAATTTGAGCTTGAAGGGTAAAGTATGTTCCTGCAAGCATTACCGCTCCAGCTATTAACATACCTATTGTTTTTAAATCTAATTGTACATTCGTGTTTTCACTAATTTTTGTCGCCATGTTATTTCTTTTTTCCTCCACCTCTAGCTCTATTGGATTTTTGTCTTTCTAATACCAACCTGCCACTTCGGTGTGAGCAATCTAACTTGTCACCTTTTCGTGACTTTTTGTTTTTCCTATTAAATAAATTACATTCGACTCTTTTTCGCACAGCTTCTTTTTTCTTCTGTGCTTTAGCACTTGATTTTCTGTGCTTTTTTCGAGCTTCAGGGTTATCTCTGTAATATTTAGCTGTTCTACTTAACATAGCTTCCTTTATTTATAAGGAAACATCCTGTTAAGTGAATCTCTACGTTCTGCACAGCCACAGTCTTTTCCCATTTTTTTTGAAATAGTGTCTACAACTTTCTTAACTCCAGTTGCAGTTGTAACTTTTTCAATAGTATCTCCTAAACCTCTACTTTTCATAATGCAAATTTAATAAAAATATGATATTAATATTTACCTTGCCTGCTCTTTGGCGAAGACTTTGTAGAGCCTCCTTTTCCTGCCCAAAGCTTTTTACAAGCCCAATATCTTGCACTCAATTTATTTGTAGCAGATGAACATTTATGTCTTGCTTTGAATGATTTTCTTGCTTTGTCTGAATAGTTATGTCCATAACCTTTTGCTCCGAAATGAATTATCTTTTCTTTTCCG
>CEPR01004425.1_pt1 | contig 18033 bp, 13 predicted proteins | sample 530431 | NCBI WGS metagenome assembly CEPR01 (sample SAMEA2620078, study PRJEB7988) | marine metagenome | isolation source: saline water (ENVO:00002010), including
CTAGTATTGTTATATTTGATTCAAAATATTCCATTTACTTTTGATGAACTCCCTGAACTTGCTAGACAAAATCCAAGTGTAATACAACTAGCAAATTCTTATCGCAGGTGGACTGCGGAAGACATGTATCGTGCATCAATGTATTTGATGATGGAAGAGTGTCACCCAATGATGTATGAACTAGAATTAGAAAATCCAGAACTATTGCCTGTAGATTGACTGCCAACTTAGCTCAGCTGGATAGAGCAGGGTTTTTGTAAAGCTCAGGTCAACGGTTCAAGTCCGTTAGTTGGCTTATTAAGAGGTATTATGAAAATTAACCTTTGGTATTCCAAAAGTATGCAACAGTGGAGATGGACTCTTTGTGAAGAGTTTAAAAATGGAGTGACAAAACTTGAACAGCACTCAGGTCAACAAGAAGACTTAAGACATGCTATGGACGATGTTGCTAATACAGTTGAATATATACTTGACAAACCAAAAGAGAGGTAATATAATATAAGTTCCTTCCGTGTGAATAGTGGCACATTGTGCATTCTGACCTCCTACTGGGAGGTTTTTTTATGGATAAATAATCCATAACAGGAACTATAGTACGAATAAGATGGGTCTCTCCAGATTAGATAATTTTTTAAAGTCAGCTAGAGGAACAATTCTGTATGTTAATCCAAATGATTTGGATGCAACAGATAGTATTGAAAATCAAGGAAATTCTCTTGCTAGACCATTCAAAACCATTCAGAGAGCACTGATAGAATCGGCAAGATTTTCTTATCAGAGAGGTCTCAATAATGATAGATTTGGAAAAACAACAATTCTAGTTTATCCGGGAGAACATACTATTGATAACCGTCCAGGATGGATTCCTGATGGTTTGGGAAACTTTAGATTGAGAAATGGAACAACATCAAGTTCTTTGTCTCCATTTGACTCAACGTCAAATTTTGATTTGGAAAGTCCAAATAATGACCTTTATAAGCTTAATAGTATTCATGGTGGTGTAATTGTTCCGAGAGGCACCTCTATTGTTGGTTTAGATCTTCGTAAAACTAAGATTAGACCAAAGTATGTTCCAAATCCAACCAATGACAATATTGAAAGAGCTTCCATTTTTAGAGTAACTGGTGGTTGCTATTTCTGGCAGTTTTCAATATTTGATGCTGATCCAAATGGCGTAGCATTCAAAGATTATACTATCAATACTTTCGTCCCTAACTTCTCTCACCACAAACTGTCTTGTTTTGAGTATGCTGATGGAGTTAATGGTGTAAGTATTAGTGACGAGTTCCAGATTTATAGTACTACTCGCACTGATTTGGATATGTATTATGAGAAGGTTGGTATTGCTTATGGTCCCGCTTCTGGACGTTCAATTGAACCAGATTATCCATCAGCAGCTCTTGACATTCAACCAAAAATTGATGAATATCGTATTGTAGGATCTACCGGACGTTCAGTTGGAATTTCTAGTATTAAAGCAGGTACTGGTATTGAGTCATCAACGATTATCACTGTAACTACAGATGAATCTGTTGAGGGTCTTGATGTAGACACTCCATTTAGAGTACAAGGAATTTCTTCACCTGGTTATAATGGTCAGTTTGTGGTTAGTGAAAGATTAAATGATACTCAAATTACGTATACTGTACAAAATCCTCCTGTGGATGCACTTCCAACAGTAGCAGGATCTACACTTTCACTTTCATCTGATACTGTAACCGGAGCATCGCCATATATCTTCAACGTTTCTCTGAGATCTGTTTTTGGTATGTGTGGACTTATAGCCGATGGAAACAAATCCACTGGATTTAAGTCTATGGTTGTTGCCCAGTTTACTGGTATTGGTCTTCAAAAGGATGATAACGCATTCGTTCTCTTTAATTCAAATAGTGGAACATATGAGGATGCTTCAACTCCTGGAAATGAAACTCTTAGCAATAATTCTAGAGCAGTTTTTAAACCATCATATAAAAACTTCCATATCAAAGTAACAAATAGTGCGTTTATTCAAAGCGTATCTATCTTTGCTATTGGATTTGCTGAACATTTTGTGGTTGAAAATGGTGGTGATATGTCAATCACCAACTCTAACTCTAACTTCGGAGCAAAAGCTCTTGTTGCATCAGGATTTAGAACAAATTCTTTCACTCAGGATGATCTAGGTTACATCACTCACATTATTCCACCAAAAGAAATTTCAACTGTAGAAACTGCAATTGAATTTAACTCTATTGATACAGAAAAAACTGTTGGTGTAGCATCGGTATCTAATCTTTATCTTTATAATCAAACAAATCCAGATGTTCCTCCACAAAACGTTGTTGATGGATATAGGATCGGTGCAAGAGAAAATGATCAATTAAATGTTCTTTTATCTTCTGCTGGAACTGTAACTCAACACAGTTCTAGAATTGTAATGCCTGGATCAGAATCAAGTTCTGAAAAGAGTTTTGCAGTTACTACAAATGCATCAAATATTTTAACTTTTGATAGTCCACATACCTTTTTATCAGGCGAATCTATTCGTATACAAGGATCCACAGGACAAATTCCAGATGGATTAGAAAATAATAGAGTATATTTTGCAATTACTGACGATACTGACTCAGGACTTTCTAGCAGTCAGATTAAAGTTGCAAAAACCCAAAATGATGCACTATCACATCAAGTAGCAAGCCCAAATAATTTAACATTCAATACTCTTGGCGCAGAATTAAAAGTTATTAGTAGAGTATCTGATAAGAACTCTGGTGATATCGGACACCCGATTCAATTTGATACTACAAACTCTCAGTGGTATGTTAAGGTTGCAACAGCAGCAACGGAGAATACGATTTATCCAAATATTATTGGAATTGGATTTACTGATCTTGGTCCTTCAACTCCAAGAACATTTATCAACCGTAAATCTGACTCTAGAAATGCGGTTGATACAGTATATCGCTTAAGATATGTTATTCCTAAAGATACTGGTGGAGTAGTAGGAAGACCACCAGTCGAGGGATTCATTGTTCAAGAGTCTGGTTCTTCTATTGGATCTAGTAACACAGAAATTCAAACTTATTTTGGCACTGGATCTATCACAAATGAAAACCAACAGAGAAATTTCAAAATAATTGCTAATGCAAGTTGGTTATCAGATACTTCAACTATCACTACAGAACTTCCTCATGATTTGTCTGTTGGATCTCAAGTAGAAATTTTAAACATTACAAGTGCAAATAACACATCTGGTGATCCTAATTCTGGATTCAATGGAACATTTACTGTAACTGAAATTAATAATGCTAAAGAGTTTACTTTTACTTTAACTACTGATCCTGGATCTTTTACAAATAATACTTCACAAAGAAATACTTCTCTCCCATATTTCAAGAGAAAAAAATATAAAAACGTTTACTACGTTTATAGGGATCAAGAAGTTAGACCATATGTTCCAGGTGAGCAAGATGGCGTTTACTATATGTCCGTCGTCAATGCATCAAACGCACCAACAGCTACTCCATTTACTGAAGAAAAATTCTCACAACCTGTAAGAGAATTCTATCCACAAACAAATAGAGATGATCCAAAATCTGATCCTGAGGCAACGGTATCGTTTGCATCAAATTCCCTTGTTGGTGAAGTTGTCGTTGACGATAATAAAAATAGTATTACTAGGGAAACAATTAATAAAAAGATTTCTGAAGGTTTTGTTGGCGTTGGTATTACAGACATCCAATCAGAATCATCTTCTAATCATGTTGTAAGTACATCTATTGATCATGGACTTAATAGAATAACTCAAGTCAACATTGTTTCTGCTGGTAGTGGATATGGTTCTGGTGGTGGTTCTGCTGAAGAACTTTATAATGCAACACTTGTAGGACTTGCAGGATCAACCACTGGTTCACATGCCACAGCAAAAGTATCTGTTGATGCAGCTGGTACTATAACCAATATTGTTATCATGGATGGTGGTAGTGCATATGGTATTGGTAATACAATGAAAATCACTGGAGTTACCACATTTGGAACTTATGGTGGTGGAACTTATAGTGATGCCATTGTAGAAGTTACTCAAATTTATGATAATATTGGAGATACTGTTAAAGTTATTGGAGTAACATCTGAAGCATATTCTCCATTTAATGATCTCTATAGAATTACAGGTGTTAATATTGGTGCAGCAAAATCATTTAGTGTTGAATCTGCATATCCTGTTGGATCTGGATCAGCAGCAGGAATTGGTGCAGCATTTGTAACAGATGCTTTTGCATATTTGACTGGCGAATCTGTCAGAATCAATTCTTTGACTTATGATCATCAGACTGGAATTGCAACAGTATTTTCTGCCAATAAGCACGGATTAAGAGTAGATAATGTTGTCCGTATCGTTGGTGCTAACGAATCAATTTATAATGGAGATTTTCCTGTTACTGAGGTTGTAGGTACTGCTGGAACCTCATTTGAACTAAATCTTGGAATTGGAACTTATTCTCCAACAGCTACAGGAACTTTATATGGATATAGAAGAGGTATAACTTCAAACCAAGGAAATATAACTGAAAATAAGGAAAATATTGATGGTAGAATGAATGCAGTTTATGCAGGCATTACTACTACTTTGATTACATCTATTTCCAGTGCAACAATAGATTCTGTCTCTCTTTTGAATATTTCAACTTTAGATTTAAAGATTGGAGATTATCTTGAAGTTGGTTCTGAAGTTATGAGAATCAAAACAACAGTATCTAATCCACCAGCAAACCCAATAGAAGTTTTCCGTGGAGTTCTTGGATCTAAGGCAACTGACCACTCAGTTAATTCTGTTGTCAGAAAAATTAAAGTCGAACCAATTGAATTAAGAAGACACTCTATTTCTCGTGCTTCTGGCCATACTTTTGAATATGTTGGTTTCGGTCCTGGTAACTACTCAACAGCATTCCCAGACAAGCAAGATCGTCAAATTTCGCCCCAAGAAGAGTTATTAGCACAATCGACTAAGAGAGAGGGTGGAATTAATTTCTACACCGGAATGAATGATAGAGGTATCTCTTATGCAGGAAACAAGAAGTTAAGTACGATTACTGGTAAAGAAGAAATCTTTGATACTCCAGTTCAAACTATAACAGGTGAAGATATTAGCATTCTGAAGGGTATTAATGTTATTACCCCAATTGAAGGATTATTCACTCGCTCAATTAAGGTTGAGGGTGGTGATGATGGAACTGCAACATCAGAATTCAACGGACCTGTTATTTTTAATAACAAAATTACATCTACCTCAGATAAAGGAATTGAATCCAATTCATTATTCATTCAAGGTGATACGACAATATCAAGAAAGTATACTGTTGGTATTTCTACTCCTTCATCGGCAGGCAACCCTGGAGATGTTGTTTATTATGCAAACCCATCTAAAGGTGGATATGTTGGTTGGATTTATACCGTTGATAATGATTGGTATCGATTTGGATCTGTAAGTCTATCTAAAGATATTGATATTGGAATTTTTGATCAAGTCGGAATTGCAACCACAAGTCCTGGAGATTGTAAGTTAAAAGTTGGATCTGGAACATCACTCTTCTGTGTAGATGCTGATGGTGTTGGAATTGGAACTACTGCGAATGGTTATGCTCTCCATGTTGTTGGAGAATCTAATCTTAATGGATCAATATATGTTGCAGCAGGATCAACTATTAATGGAGATGGCTCTGGTTTAACAAATATTAATGGAAATGCATTTGGATGGACACAACTTCCTAATGGCATTTACAATACTGATTTGGATAGTGTTGGAATTGGAACTTCTGTTCCTAGACATTATCTTGAAGTTGGATATGTTGGAATGGGTACAACCTCTATGGAGGTAAATGGTGAGGCTAAGTTTGTTGGAATTATTGATACGAATGATCTAAATGTAAGTGGTGTTGCAACAGCATCAGGATTTGATCTTCAGAGTTCGTCTGGAAGAATTACTGCAGGTATTGTTACAACCACAGACCTTAAAGTTGGAACTTCCGGAACAACTTTATCGACTAGCAATTCAAATATTGGTGTTGGGACTGATACTCCAAGAGCAAAACTTGATGTTGAGGGTCTTTCAAGATTTAAGACCATTGCTAGAAGTAATCTGAGTTCAAGTAGTGTTGCGGGTGTATTAACTTTAGATCTCTCACAATCACAAATCTTTGAGGTTACTCTCACCGAAAATATTACACAAATTACATTAGAAAATGCACCATCAGATTGCAGTGAATTTACTATTAAATTCACTCAGGATGCATCAACAACTTACACTGTAGATTTTGATGATATTAGGGACAATGATGGTTCTGCTTTAGGAATACATTGGCCTGGTGGAGGTTTATTGCCTATCATGACTCCAACTGCAAGTAGGTCTGATATATATGGATATAAGACCTTTGATAGTGGATCTAATTGGTATGCATTCGTTGTTGGTCAAAATTTTGTGTGAGGTAGTTAAATGGTCTTAAAGCAAACTCAACTTGATATAAATGGCCCTATTCTGGCGTTTATATCAGAACCAGTAGATGCAACTGTTAGTATTGCAAACTCCGCACAATTTAGTGGTTTTGCAACAGCATCATTTCCAGAACAAACTCCAGCAAATCCTGCTGCAAATGATGGAACACTATCTTATCAATGGTATAATAGTGTACTTGGTGCATTGACTGATGGTTCTCCTTTAAAGGAAGATGGTACTCCTGTCGGTGTTAACTTTATAGGTACTGGAACAACAACGTTACTTCTTGAGGATGCATTTGATCAAAGTCTCAATCAAACAGAATTTTGGTTGGTTGTAGACTATGTGCCAAGTGCATATTCTCAACCAGTTGGTTCTGCAGTTGTTGCGGGAACAGCAAGATCAACTGCCAATGCTGTTAATGAACCATTTAGATCAGGTTCTGCAATATTAACAGTTAGACCACTACTAGAAATTACTGTACAACCTCAAGAATAATGGCAAGACAAGTATCTGCAGGAAGTCCTTCGGTATTTACAACCGTCGCACAAGTTTCCGATAATACAAATGAAGATATTACATATCAGTGGCAAATTGATGGTGTTGATTTAATTGATGGTACTGCTGTTCCAACAAAATCCGAAATTAGTAGTTTTTTCTATTCACCCAATGTTCGTAATGCATCGGATAGATTTCTTTTACCTGGTGATTATGGATTTTCTTGTGGCACTATAGGTTCAAAAGAGGCCTTTGTTGGTCCATATGTTTTACAAGAGGGATTTAGAAATGGAAATAGAGTTGAATTTGATACACCACTTGAGGATGACAAATATTTTGCTGAATTTCAAGTAAATGGTGATTGGCTCGATTATCGTGGTTTTTTTGGTGTTGCTGATTTTACGCATTTAAATTTTCCACAAAAACAAATAGTAGCCTCATCAGTTGGTGAAACAAGTCAAAGAATTGTTACTGGCACTAATTGGGATTCGTCTACAGGTGTAAGAATGGCTCCTTGGTTTGGAGCGAGAGGTTTTCTTTTTGGTGAAAGAACAAGAACTACATTTCAACGTAATCCTCAGTTTTCTCCTACAGATTTTAGATTTGTTTCTGGTGATATTATAGGAGTTGTTGTAAATTCTGAATTAGGAGCAGTAAATTTATATAAGAATGGTAGACATTTCTGTACTTTAAGAAATTACCAAGCAGCTGGAAGACCTTTATATATTTTCCTTCAAAATCGTTTTGCTATTGTTAACGATTCTGAAAATCCATCTACAAATCTTGACCTTAAATGCACGGCACTTGCCACACCTTCTTCATATTCCTCAAATTATTATTTTCCAACACTGAGTTTGGATCAAGATCCTAGTGTTGGATCAAGTGGTGGTGCAGTAGAAGTTTCTGGAGCAAAAACTCAAACCTTAACTATTCTTTCTGGTAATGTAAGTAAGTACAATCTAAAATGTGTAATAACACACCCAACAGCATCCAATTCTCCAATTGTTAGTGACGCTGTTGAATTAGATTTTATTTCAACTGTCAACAGAGCTAATCTTAACTTTGAATATCATCCGATAAGAAATGGAACAACAGCAAAACTTGAGTCTGTTGATTTGCAAGATGGAGTAGAATATATCATTGATAGAAGCACTGAATATCAAAATATTACATTTTACTCTCCCGACAGAGATGTTGAAGTAGAACTTGAGATGTTTGGTCCAAAAGGTAGGAATCGAGGTGACTTCCAGGGAGGAAGTGGTGGATATTCTGTAGTTCGATTTGTTGTAGAGAAAGATACCGAATATGCAATTGCTGGTCATTTTATTGCACAATTTTTTGTATTCAAAAAGTCAAGACTCATTGCTGTAACTGCATCTGGTGGGGATGCTGGAAAATATGGAAACGGTGGAGAAGGTGGTGGAGTATCCAATCCAGGCAAGGATGGTAATGGAGCATCAAATCCTGCAGCCGGTATCAGTGGATTTCATAATATGGGTCGTGGGGGAGCATACATTACTCCTGAAGGATTAAATCAAAATGGAGTATCTGGTTCGAGTAACAATCAACCACGAGACATTGAACCAAGAGCAAACTTTCCAGACGGTGGAAGAACTGTTAGGTGTCCAATTGGCAATTATTGGAGACAACAGGGATTTTCTCCATGTCAAGACGTAGGTCTTGTACGTTACAGACACGGTAGTGGTGTAGAAGTTAGTAACAGTACCGCCAGCATTATGCGAGGATGGAAACCTGGAACTGGTGCATATCGTGCCGTTAGAGGTGGTGGTATTAGTGATGGTGGTGATGGAGGAATTGGAGCAACTGGTGGTGGCGGTGGAACAGCTGGTGGTGGAGGTGGAGGAGGATCAGGATATCATGCTTCAGACGTAGTTGTAGTAAATTCCGTACAGGGAGGAAGCACTAGAGATGTTGGTAGACTAGTTTTTAGAATTGCACCACCATTACCTCCAACTGGGACATTTTCACATTCATTTATTAATAGCAGTAACATAACAACTTCTCTCACTTTTAGTGGTTCTATTAAAAATATTGAGGCACAGGGAGTACGTGCTAGAGATAGATGGTATAATGCTGAAGGAAATTTAAATGCAAAACACTATCTGATTACAATGAATCAACAATGTTCTGATATTAAGATAAGTGATATTTCCACTGTTACGGCAGGTGGCGGTCCGCCTTGGGGAGATCGTGGTATGTATGTTGGACAAATTCAAAAAATAAATTCAAACCAATTTAGAGTTTGGTTTAATAGATCAAGTGGATATAATACCTTTATTAGAAGTTGTACAATTGATGTTGTTAGATAAATAATAAATAGAAAAAATACAAAAGCAAGGGGGATAGTGAACCCATGGGAGTAAGCAAGAGTTTTGTAGTAAAGAATGGACTAGAGGTTAATCAAGGCCTCATTTTTGCAGATATTGACACACAAAAAGTTGGTATTGGATCAACAGTTCCAGAGTACGATCTCGATCTTTATGATGGTGATGTTCGTAGTAGGGATGTTTATAATAGGCACATATATTCTACTGGTATCGGTACATTCGCATCTGCAAGTCTGACTGATGCGAATATTGCAGAAGATCTTAAGGTTGGTACAGGAGGAACTGTATTAACAGCATTAGTTGCAAGTGGTTCTGTTGGTATTGGATCAAACGTTCCTAGATACTCGTTGGATGTCAATTCATCAGTAAGTACAGGACAAACTGCAATTTATTCCTATGGTGATTTTGAAGCTACTGGAAATATAACTGGTGGTGGAAGTATAACTGGTGGTGGAAATCTATCAATCGGCGGATCAACGACCATAGACGAATCGTTGACTGTTTCTGGTCTTTCTACGTTCACTGGCGCTGCAGACTTTAATAACAATGTTGATATTGATGGACACACTGAACTTGATGATGTAAATGTTTCTGGTGCTTCTACATTTACTGGTGCTATTGATGCAAACGGTGGATTAAATGTATCTGGTGCTACTACCATATCCTCTGGAGATTTTACTGTAACATCTGGAAATGTTACAATGTCTGCTGGGGATCTTGATATAACAGGAAACTTAGATGTTTCTGGCATTTCTTCTGTTGGATCTGCAATTACAATGTATGGTTCCAGTGGAATCATTAGTGCAACAGCATTTTATGGTGATGGTGCAAATCTTGACAATACTATTTCGGGTGTTGGAATTCAAACAAATGATAACAATACCGTTGGTTATGGAATAACGTTTTTACATCTAAAAGGCCCTGGTATCTCCACATCACAATATGATTCAAGTGCTGGTGTTGCAACTGTCTTTATTCTAGGTCCAGGAGAACTTAGTATTCCTGATAACTTCATTACAACATCAATGCTCAGTACTGGAGGTCCAGTATGGAATGATGGAGGCGACTTATATGTTTCTGGAGTTGCAACAGCAACAGAATTTAAGGTAGGAACTGCAGTAACAATTAATTCTTCTGGTATTGATGTTACTGGTATTGTTACTGGAACATCATTTGATGGTAATGTAACACTTAATGATCTTCAAGTTACATATTCAAAACTCAGTACGGGTCGTCCAGAGTGGAATACTTTTGGAGATTTGTTTATTGATAGGCACATATTTGCTTCCTCAGGTGTTACTACTGCATCAAGTTTCTTTACTCCCTCGGGTATTGGTTCTGTTACTTCTCCAAATTTTTATGGTGATCTAACAGGAACTGCTGATGTATCAACAAAAGTTAAGGTGACAAATGATACTTCTGGCACAGGATATTTAATTTTTAATGACTATAGTACCACTTCCAGTACTGTCGGTAGAGATCTGAAGACCAATGCAAATCTATTGTATAATGCTACAGATAATGAGTTGACTGTAGATGCTATCAAGTCCGAGATTCATGCTACTGGATTAGTAAAAGAAAAATTTGTTACAAATACAGCAAGTAATGGACTTTTTAGTACTACTAACTTAAGTCAACGTATTGAACTTCAACATGGGATGATTCATCGATGTACTTCCTTAAATGGGACTATCAAAGCATTAACTAAAATTACGTATAGTGACGGTACTGATCTTGCTGATCATATGGCCGTAGGTGAGTCGTGTACTGTTATTTTAATCCTTACTTGTTCAGCCACCCAATCACCATATATTTCCGATGCTAGCAATGGGATCTACATTGATGGATATTCCCAGAGCAGTGTATATTGGACAAATGGAGTTGCTCCAACATCAGGTTCAAGTAGTGGATTTGATGTATATACATTTACTATTCTACGTACTAGTGTTTCCAATACTGGTTGGCAAATCTATGCTAGTGTTCAAAACTCGGCTTTATAATTTATTTTTATTTGTAACATAATCGGAGAAAAAAATATGTCACCAATTTCAAATTCATATCACCTTAAACTTGGATTTTCTGGAGATACCCATACAGGTGGGCCTCACCCAATGGGTCATGCTGTTTATATTGCGGATGGTAGCAACTTCAACACTGATACGGATAGTTCTCAATATTTGTCTGATACATTTGTTGTTCCCAATGGAGTAACATATATCTCTGCTGTTTGTGTTGGTGGGGGAGGTGGTGCCTCAGCAAGTCATAATAAAAGAGATCTTGATGGTGAGACCTTCCCAAATCAGTATGGGGCCGCACATTCAAGTATTCCTAACAATTACGCGGAGACTGGCGGAGGTGGTGGAGGAGGTGGTGGACTTGCTTACGGAACATTTTCAGTTACTCCTGGAGAAACGTTGACAATTCGAGTTGGTTATGGAGGTACTGGTGGGGATTTATTCAAACCTCAAGGTTTACGTGCTGCTGCTGGAAGTGGTCAACATGGGGGAGATTCTAAGATACTCAGAGGTGCTACAGTTCTTCTTGAAGGTGGGGGCGGTAGAGCAGGTATTCATAACACTTATTCAACTGATGCTGATGGTGGTAGTGGTGGAAGTACTGGGGGAACAGAAAGAGAAGGTGGGCAGACAGGAGGTAGTGGTGGTGATGGTGAATGGTGGAATGAAGGTGGTGGAGGAGGTGGTGCAGGTGGATATTCTTACGGATCGGACCCTGCCCTCCATGTTGGACTAGGTTCAGGTGGTTCTAACAACGCTGGTCAGAATGGTGATGGTTTTGGTTCTACCTTTGGTGGTGGAAGTGGAGGTGGATATGATAGACATAACATTTATGGGGCTGGCAATTTGATACAGGCACATTCTAATGGTGGGGGTGGAGTCGGTGTTTATCACCCATATCGTGATTATAACGGTACTTATGATCAGACCAAAAATGGTGGAGATGGAGGTCACCCAGGAGAAGGTGGTTCAGGTCGGACCCCCACCAGCACATTATATGATACAAGTCTTGGTGAGTATGGTGGTTCTTCTGGATACATTTACTTAGGTGGAAGAACGGCACACGAAACTCCCCCATTTCATTCAAACGGAGATACTATCGGTTGGACAACGACCAGGGGTGGAGAAGGAGGACAATTTGGTGGAGGAGGAGGTGGAGCAACACATTATGCTCATGATGATACAATCACAATTGGACAAACCGGAGGTCATGGTGCCAATGGTGTTGTAAGAATTATATTTGGTGGAAACCCAACAGCAGGTGTTGAGACGGGTAGATCTTTCCCCGAATATAACACCACGTTTGGATCAGAATAAATTTATTCAGACTATCAAATAATAAATAGTTAAAAATATATTTGAATAATGGCAGTTAATCCAGTTTTTAATATTTCTATCCCACAAGGTTCAGATTTTTCAGAAACTTTTGTTTCGACAGAATCTGATGGATCTCTATCAAATCTTGCTGGTTACACTGGTGCTGCCATTTTAAAAAAACACCCAGGGGCAACTACCTCAACTTCATTTTCGGTGAGTATTGTATCTGGTGTGGGTGAAGTTTCTATTGCAATGACATCTGGAACTACTGTTGGACTAACACCTGGTAGACATGTTTATGATGTAAGATTGGTTTCTCCATCAGGTGCTGTTTCAAGATTAGTTGAGGGTATGGCTTTTGTGACAGCAGGAATCACTACCAATTAAGTCTTATGCCATTAGTTAGAAAATCAGACTCTTCAGGTACTGTAACAAAAAGAAAAACATCAGCAAAAGTAACTGTCAGTACGACAAGACAACCATCCACAATTAGAGAAATGGGTGATACTGCTTTTGGGACTTTAGATAGTTCTGATGATGGTTCGATTGTTTCGTATGATAGTGATAATGATAAGTTTATATTGGTTACACCAGATTCTATGTTGTTGACATCAGTTGATGACAATGATTTACCAGATGCTTTCATTGAACAGATCGGAGATGAAATTACTGTTGCTTCAGGTAATCTTGATGCAGGAGCATTCTAATGTCAACTAGAGTAAGAGACTTATCAGACGCAAACGTATCACCTCTTGATAGTACTAAAAATAAATATGTATTAAAATATAATGCTACAACTGATAAATTTGAAGTAGTATCAGTTGATGATGTTCTTATCAAATCTACAGAAACTCCTATTCCAGAAGATTTTATTGATCAGGTAGAACAAGAACTTGGAGATCTCCAAGCCTTTGATTATGATTTTGATGGTGGGGGATTTTAGCCCTTCTATAAGAAATATAAATAATAAAAAATAAACCTCTATCTGGGATAAAATGGCTGCTCCTATTCTTCAGGTAAAAAGAGGTCTTCTTGCAAATCTTCCTGGATTAAGAGCTGGAGAACCTGGATTTACTACAGATAGTTATGATTTTTATGTGGGTCTTACATCAGAAGTATCAAATAACCAGTTTGTAGGTTCTGGAAGATATTGGTCGGTAAACTCAACAACGGTTGGTAGTGGCGTTAACCTTGTAGAGGGAACAAATAGCGGAACGGATTATATTACACTTAAATCGCCAAATACTCTTTCTGGCATTGTAACTTATACAATGCCTGGAACTGATGGTAATGCAAATGATGTTTTAAAAACTGATGGCGCAGGAAATTTAACATTCGCATCACCTGCAGCATCATCATTTACTCTTGCTGCTGATAATGGATCTAATGATGCTTTTAGTACTGGAGATACATTAACCTTTGCAGGTACGGTAAATGAGATAGAAACTACAGTATCTGATGACCAAATTCAAATTGGACTTCGAGATAATGTAATTGTTGGTAATGCTCTCACTGCTACAACATTCACAGGATCAGGTATTGGCCTGACTGGAACAGTTACTGTTCCAGATGGAACCTATGGTAGTTCTTCAGTATCACCATCAATCACGGTTTCTAATGGAAGAATTACTTCTATTAGTACAAATCTTATCTCTGGTGGTGGGGGTGGAGGATCCTCAATCATTATTGAGGATAATGGCACTCTTATAGGAGCTGCAGGGACAATTGACTTTGGTGCTAACCTCACAGTAAGTCCAGCTTCTGCTGGTGTTGTTACTGTTACTGGCACACCAACACCAATTTTAGTTCCAGTTAAAGATTCTGGTTCAGTTGTCGGATCTGCAGGAACAATTGATTTTGGATCTGGACTGAATGTTTCTGCATTATCGTCAGGCATTGTTACAGTAACATCTGATGGTGGATCTTCTGTTGCAGTAGCGAGTACTGATATTGATCAAGCGCACTATATTACATTTGTAGATTCTAATAATGCGTCTGAAACTCAAGAAAGTGTTAAAACTGATGCTGGCATTACATACAATCCTAGTTCCAATCTTCTTACAATCAGTAATTTAAGTATGGCTGGAGTTGCTGTTACAGCAATTCTTGATGAAGATGCTATGACATCTGATAGAGCAGATGCTCTAGCAACTCAACAGTCAATTAAAGCATATGTTGACTCCCAAGTAACAGCACAAGATCTCGATGTTGCCGGTGATTCTGGAACTGGTGCAGTTGATTTGGATTCTCAATCACTTACGATTGCTGGTACTGCTAATGAGATTGAGACCGTAGCATCAAACCAGACCATTACGATCGGTCTTCCCAATGATGTTACTATTGGAAATCATCTAACTGTTGGTGGCAATTTAATTGTTAATGGCAGCACTACAACTGTCAAAAGTACAATTTCAACAATTGATGATCAACTTCTTGATCTTGGTACAGTTAGTGGTAGTGCTCCAGGAAGTGATCTGAATAAGGATGTTGGTATTCTTTTAAATTACTTTACTGCTGGTCCTGGTGGTGTTGCTAAAAAGGCAGCAGTATACTGGGATGATAGTGTTTCAAGAATTGTTGTTTCTGCCGATGTTTCAGAAAATACTGGAGTTCTTACTAATAACACTAGTGGCGCATTGGAAGTTGCTTCTTTATATGTAAATGGATGCACTGGTTCTGCTGTAGAGGTTATTGGTTGTACTAATAATGAAGTAGTCATCAATAATGCAACGATAGATTGTGGAGCATTCTGATATTATGGATGAACAAGATTATAAGAATTTGATTTCTGTTTATCAAGCTAAACTTTTTGATTTCATAAATCAAAATGTCGCACTAGAAGCAAGAGAGTTAAAATATAGACAAACTATAGAATCATTGAATGAAAAAATATCAGAATTAGAAAAGAAGTCAAAAAGAACAATAAAAAATTCTGACGAATATTGATAAATATAAGAAAATATTGAAAGATAATGGCAGTTGGATATAATCCAAAAACGGTTACTATTGGACTTGCATTTTGTATTGATGCTGCAAATGTAAAGTCATATAATTCGAGTGAAGGTACATTTGGACAACAGTTATTTACTTCAACAGGAACTAGCACTTGGACTGTACCTGATGGAGTAACACAAGTCTCTGCTGTTGTAGTGGGTGCAGGTGGAGGAGGTGCTGGTGGAGATAGTAATGGAAATAATGATGAAGAAGGTGGTTGTGGTGGAGGTGGAGGAGGCCTTTCATACGGAACTTTTACAGTAACACCTGGAGAAACCCTAACAATTATTATTGGTACTGGTGGTGGCGGTGGATCTGCTCCTGCAGGTGCTGGTTCTAATGGTGGTTCTTCACAAATAAGGAGAGGTAGTACAGTACTTTTACATGGAGGTGGTGGCGGCAAAGGCACTCATGGAATACCTGGATCTGGTGGCGGTGGTGGTCCTAGTAGTGGACCGCAAAGAGATGGTGGCGGAACTGGTGGTGCTGGCGGAGAGGCTACCGATAATACAAGAGGAGATGGTGGCGGAGGTGGAGGTGCTGGTGGATACGCTGGCAATGGTGGAGCAGGTGCATCTTCCTCAACATCAATAGGTGGATATGGTGGTTCTGGTGGTGCAGGTGGCGGTGGAGGAAGTGATAGTTTTCCTAAAGCTGGTGGTGGAGGTGGAGGAGGTGTTGGATTACTTTCTCAAAATAGATCAGGATCCGGCGGCTCACCACCAACACCAAATGGTGGAATTGGTGGTTCTGGTGGCAGTAATGGTACATTTGGTTCTAGTTTTACTGGAGTGGCAGGAAATGGTGGAAATTATGGAGGTGGCGGTGGCGGTGGTGCCGGATGGAATACTGATGAGGAACCAGGTGGTAATGGTGCTCCCGGTGCTGCTAGAATTGTTTGGGGATTTGGTAGAAAATATCCAGAAGAAGCAGGAGATGCATCTACATCTTCTAGAATTAATAATATAACTTTTAGTAATAATAGAACCGAAGCAACATTTGGCAAATCATCATATGTGAGTGATGGAGTTTCTTCTGCTTTCGATATTGATGGTACTTATGGTATTATGACAGATAATTCTGTATTTACAGATTCATTTTTGCAAGGAAATTGGACAGCTAGTTTTTGGGTTAAATTTGATACTCTTGGAGCATCTTCTAATCAATATTATACATTATTCACTCATGGAACTAATGCTACAAGACAAGGACTTCTTTTATCTTCTAGGTATTATAATAGTAACAAATTGTTTTTTGGTTTAACTTCTGATGATTTAACAGGAAATGCTACTATATCTACAGGTACTTGGTACAATATTGTTTATACACTGAACAACAGCACATATGAAAAGCAAATTTATTTGAATGGTAGTTTAGATGCATCTCATACTGGTGGTGGTGCATATTCTGGTTCAGGATCAAATGCAAGATTCTTTAAAATATTACACAAAGCATCTAGTAACTATCACACTTTTGATGGATCACTTGGTGGATGTAGTTTTTATGAGCGAGTACTGACAGCATCAGAAATCGAACAAAACTTCAAAGCACTTAGAAAGAGGTATGGAATCTAATGGCTATCATTTCTGGACCACAAAGATGGTGGATTGATTCCAATCCAACATTTGCTGCCAAACAAGCAGTAGTTCAAGACAATCTTTTATTGAATCTTGATGCAGGTGTTTCAAGTTCTTTATCTAATGGTGGATTTGGAACTACTTGGTTCAATTTAACCACAGGTAATAATGCAATCAAGTATGGTCCTACTTATTCTAGTAGTGTTGGTAATGGTTCTTTTCTTTTTGATGGATATAATGATCGTTTTGAATGTGGAAACATTACAGGATTTTATGCAAATAATTCATTAACTCTAGAGGCATGGGTAAGACTTACTAGTATGACTGGAGATGATGGTGATAGTTCATTTATAATTCAAGGTGGTGGAAGTAGTTTAAGATTTGATTTTAAAACTTCTGGTAATTATATTCAGTTCAGATTAGGTGGCGCTGCTTCTGGCACCATTGATACTTCTAGTACAGTTTCACTCAATACCTGGTATCATCTTGTTGGTACTTGGGATGGTTCTAATGTAAATTTTTATCTTAATAATAGTTTGCAGGGAACTAAGACTAGAAGTTATACACTTCCAGATTCCATAGTTACTGATTTTGGTCGGTACAGAATGACCACTCAAAATCCTATACCATCCGAAGATGCTTCTCAATTTAATGGATACTTGTCTACTGTTCGTATATACAATAAGGCACTAACCGCAACAGAAGTGTCACAAAATTTCAATGTTTATAAAGGGAGGTTTGGACTCTAATGGGACTCGGACATTCACCACAAATAATTACTGATAATCTTGTATTATGTCTTGATGCTGCCAATA
>CEPR01056053.1_pt1 | contig 17159 bp, 31 predicted proteins | sample 530431 | NCBI WGS metagenome assembly CEPR01 (sample SAMEA2620078, study PRJEB7988) | marine metagenome | isolation source: saline water (ENVO:00002010), including
GCAGTTTCTACAAACTGGTAACCATGTGGATTCATCTAAGTGGTATACACCACGGCCATTTTTGTGATGAACATCTGTAGCATGCAAAGAACACTTATAGATCTTTGCATGACAGATAGGATTGTTAGACAAATACTCTTTACGCTGTTTAGCATACTTAGCATTGATCTTTGACATTTTATTTGAGACTTTTTTGATACTCATTTGGTTTTATACTAAAGTAATTACGTGGTAATAATCCCAGTGACAAGAATTTAAGTATAACATCTTCATATGTTAGACCTAAGTCTCTGAATGTCATTGTGTTATTGTAATCTTCTAAAGTTTCTTCAGCTGGTATATTTGCAATATACTGTGCTAAAGGACTGTGTTTAAAAGTTTCCCTAAGATACTGATTTATTTTCTTATTACAAAGGTATTGTTTCCAAGCATTGATTTCTCTTTGCCCACGTTTCCATACTCTAGTAATTCTTCTTCTTTTATCCCAGTGTAACTTCTTAACTTCTTCAGGTTTATACACATTAAGACCATGAAGTACACGTTTAAACAAAAAATGTTGATACGGGTTTAACTTCTGGTAGTTTAGTGTATTTACTATTGAAGGTGGATGTAATTGATACTCAGACAATAAGCCTAAGTATTCATAACGCTCTCTGCGTTTGCTTAATTCTAATTCTCTTTCATTAAGTTTTAATTTTTGGATTTGATCTTGAGATAACATACATGTTTATTTAAAAGTTTAGTAAATGATTATAGTGGAATTGATGTCCAGGGATAGCAAGTGGGTCCTGACGCCACTTAACTATCCCCTTTCATCTTCAGAAAACCTGATTAAAGCTCAAAAGTTTCTTCTTCAAGAACTTCTTCCTTTTCAGCTACAGTTTCTTCTACATCATCACTAACTTTTTCTGTTTCTGCCTCTTCATTATCAATTCCGAAAGCTTCAGCAGGTGTGACCTTATCTAATTTTACAGCAGTGTTTTGACCATTTGCTTCTCTAATAGCATCACCATTAGTATGAGCAATAAGTACATCCTCTGCGTTAGCATCTGCTACAAAGAATGTTTTCCTATAGATAGGTTGGCCATCAACAGCACATATAATGCCTGTTTCTCCTGCATATTTAAAATCTCTATCAGGATCATTATTGCTAAATGGCTCTAATGACTCCTTGATAATAATTTTACCTGGTAAAGTATCATCAGCTTTTAAATTTAAAGCTTGAAGATCTTCCATCTTACCGTGTAATAGTGTTGTAATGTTTGAGTTCTTAACCCAACCTGTATTGCTAAAGGTTACTCTTTGTTGTTGTAGCCTTACATAGCCATACTCTGAGTTTGAACTTGATTGACGTATAACATTACCCATGTCATCCGCCAGGATGTTTACTGAATTTTGCATTTTTAAAAAATTTAAAGGGTGAATAAAATAATAATTGATGATTTAAATATCATCTGAGTGAAAATACGGGTCATCTAGTTTTTCAAAGGCATCTATTTCATCTAATGCTGGTTCATTCTCTTCAATTTGTTCTGAGACAATGACATCAACAACTGATGATTTAGAAAATCTATTGTAAAACGGGTCACCCACTTCCTTAGTATATGCTGAACTAAGACCATTAAGATCATTATACTCTTCATCTGTTAATGAGAGATACTGTTCAAGTGAACATTCTATTATGCGTCCATTAGGAAGTTGAATAATCATTATCTTATTAATAGTTTATCAAAGATAATAATATAATCCTTTCTGACTCAATATAAAAAGCCCATATTTGGTCTGTTTCAAAAATAATCAGCAGTAATATAGCTAACGGTTATATAATTTGTAGCTTTCTGCCTTTCCTTCTTATGTAATTATGTTGTTTTAGCTCTCTAATCCATCTTTTAACTGATGTTTGACTTGTGTCAGTATCATCAGCTAATGTGCTAATTGAAGGCCAACATAACCTGTTAGCGTTTGCATAGCAGCATAATACTGCATACAAACCCTTAGCCTGTATAGATAGATTTGGATCAGTAAGCACTTGATGTTTAACTATTCCATATCTATCTCTTTTCTTCTGGTACATGATCTTTTAATAACCTCAATAATGCTACGTTGTTATCTAACTCTTCAGCAAGTTTGAGGTCTTTTAACAGATACTTTGTATTCATATAGAGACCAAACGGATCTGGTCCTTTGTATTTTCTGTATTCTGAACTTATAAGTTCTCTGGAGAGTCTAGGCATATTTCTTTTTCTTTAGTTTTCTTTTTGTTTTTGAAGTAAGCTATATGTCCTTTACTTACATACTCAAGTTCAAGAGGATTAATATCTTTCTCTACAAGCTTAAGCTGTTTATCTTCATCATGATAGTGAAGATCAACTTTTAACTTACTATAGAAAGGGTTATAACCTGATGACCAAGAAGCATCACCTTTAATACAGCCATATACTTTACCGCTAGAGTGCATAAGACCCATATCTTTTAAGACATCTGATTCATATTCCTGTCCTTCATGATAACTTATTGGCTTTACACGTACATAATCTCCTATAGAAAGAACTTTATACTCTTCATCCATTAGCATAAGTGTAATGATATGTTGTATTGTATGTTCATCTAAGGCATCAAAAATCATATCTGAGATATAATCTTTGTTAGATTTATTTGATACTGCTCTAGCATCTATAATTTGTTTGAAGATCTTATTTGTTGTGATCTCCGGTAATGTAACTGTTTTATTTGACATAATTATTTATTAAAAAGTTTAAAGGGGTGTCACCCATACCTAAACAAGTATGAGAAAAAGGTAGAGATCTACCCCTTTTGGTTTCCACTACTCAACCATAGCTTTTACGACAAGGCCTATCTACTAGTGATATAGTATATAGTTTATTACTGGTATTGTTAGTGGTCCATATGTGGTCTTTATTTTCTAAATCTACGTAAATCTGTTGGCTCAAAGGTCCACTCAGGTGTGAAAATATATGACATATTATCTGCTGAGTACCATACATCACCTATGGCCGGATTTATTAATACATGTTGTTCCTGTGCAGGCATATAGCTTTGTGCAAGCATAAAGATCCTATGACCTCTATCATTTTCTGCTACATCAACTACTGTTACTGCGTGACCAGGAAATCCTCCCTGTATAAAGACATCACCAGGTTTTATATCAAAGATACTTACTGGATCTGTATCATATTCTTCTACTGACCAAGTGCCAGCATAGGTCCATACTACATCAAGCCACTCTCTAAACGTATTACAGTTATCTTTACGTGGTTTATTGTATACGGTCTCTATATCAGCACCATTATCAATGGGTAAATATGTAGCACCATCTAGATAATCTAGATATGACGTTACATAACCATTAGTAAAAGTATATGCTAACCTATCTTGAAACTTATTAGCGTAATTATATGATGCTCTAAGATATATAGCTGCATCAGCACACTGGTGTAAGTCTCTATCTCCAATATCATAATCAAATACAGCAGCATAAATGCCATCATTGTGTTTGATTCTACCATCAAAGTACTTTACACGATTAAAATTCTTAAGTGGGTGTTCTATCAACCACTCTGAATATGCATCTTTAAAGACTCTTTCATAGTTTTCTGGTACTGGGAAATAGGTTCTTATATTATGGGTTTTACTTTGCTGCCCATAACAGCAAGTTACTACTGACCCAAATACTATTGAGACTAATAGTAATCTAAAAAGTATTTGATTCATTTTCTTCATACGGTGATTTAAATTCTATTGAGACAAAAGGTATAAGAATTATCCATGACCAAGGACTACGTGATAGATCTGCACCTATAGCAAATCCAAACATTGGTACTGTATTCACCGTAATCTTTGGTAATACCTTTGTCTTGGCTAAGAACACTGAGTAAAACAATGCGTTAGCCCATACTACTACTATTCCTAAGACAGCTAATCCTACTGTAGGATCACCTATCCAACTCTCACCCTGGTAATTAAGAAAGAACTTAATAACCAGAGCAGATACTATTACTGGTATAACTACCACAAATAGTATCTTAATTATTGCTCTGAATATTTTTTTCATGTTTTCTGATTTTTAATTGAGATAAACTATATTATCATTATTATTAATACTTACGTTAATATCATGTTCTGCATAGTAATGTGAACCATTACCTACAGGTGAATTATTATCATTATAGATATCATTTGGTGCAGGAAAGTAATTATTCACTGACCAAAACACAACATCTGGATTAGATAACCAATCATTACCATCTAATGTTTGATTAAACATATGGTAGTAGTCTTCATTACAGTAAGTAAACTGGTTATTAGCTAAACATACTGTATCATAGAAGTTATCATAGTTATCTAGAAACTTATTCATTGCTGTTGTACCATTACCAGGATGTTCTTCCCAGTATGCTACATAGAGATAAGCGTTCATACTATTATCATACCCAAAAGAGTATACTCTTAGGATATCATTTTGTACCTCTGGTTCCAAAGGCTCCTTTTCACAGCTTGTAATCAACACTGCAAAAAGGAATATTGGAATCAATCTCAACATCTTACCATCTTTTGTTTTTTAGCATTCCAGCACTTTTGTGACTTGTAATACTTCTTCTTAGACTTACACATACCTCTTGATGAGCTACATGATTGTAGTATTGGTAGTGCTATAAAGCATACTACCATTAAATAAATTATTCTTTTCATAATACTTGTTTTTAATTGTAACTAGTAGCATATTCTAGAAAGTCTATTGTATGCTGATGTGTTACGGTTATCAATTTGTTCTCTTCAGCTAGATATCTCAACGAGTCATTTGTTTCAAGCTCTAGCTTTAATTCCACCAATGATGGTGATCCCAACTCTTCACGGATAACACGACTATGAGTCATATCACCAGTAAAGAAGTTAACGTGTGTATCATTCTCTCTGCTATATAGTACTATACCTATAGCATTGCCCCATGATACAAAGGGTTCTGTTTTATTAAATTCTATTTTCATACTTGTTATTATTATTGAAGGAAGCCATAAGACTCAGACCATATGGTGAATAACTTGGAAAACCATGGTTCTGTTATCTACCATGTAACAGCTTATTACAACTGAGCCTATTTGTTATTTTGTTTATCTTCTACAGTTTTGTTTGCTCCTTCACGTGAAATCTTGCGGGTACTATGCCTATTATCCTATAGAGGAAAGACATAATACTATATAAGCTAACCAATAACTAAAGCCCTTATTGGTATTGTTGATCCACATTACTCTAGTTATTGTTGTGTTAGCTATATTAATATTATTAGGTGCTATATAAAATATTAAGTGGTAACAAGTGGGTTTTTGTGGGTATATTGACCTCACATTCTCTGTGCAACACACATAATTTATTTTTTTTGCAGCATTAATTAGTAACTATTGTGCAAAATATAGCTTGGGAGCAGACCTGCAGGTAGTTTGCAGTTAAATAGCAGAGAAGATAGCAGTAACTGTGTGCTTTTACACACACAGTCTACTATTCTCTACAGTTTTTACACTTGCTCTACCCAACGCAGGTTTGTTTCCTCTCCTGTGTTTAAATCTACTACTGGATTATCAGATAGTTTAAAGCCTTGCATTTCATCTCCTTGATTGAGTTTGTTTTGCAATGCTTTAATTGTTGGATGATTTGCTCTCATCACTTGGTTTGTTTCAGGGTCTATAAGAGACAAGACACCAAATGTTATGTTTTGTGATGTTCTTGTTCCTACTTTCATTCCTGCAAGTTCTCCTACTTTGTTAGAGATAGGCTTGTCTGTTACAATGATTGTGGCTGTGCCTGTGTTTTCATTGATTCTTAATTTTCTGAAGAATACTGACATAATTTTATTATTTAAGTTATACAATTATTTTAAGCATAGGGGGTATCCACTACGCAATTTGTAGCTGGGGAGCAGAAGTGTAGAACCCTATGAGAATGCAAAACACACAACTTTTTGGTGGGGGGCAAAAAAAATTTTACAGGAGTACGGGGCATATTTGTGGCTCAATCACTTTTATAAAATTCCAAAAATCACTATATTGTTCTTATAAAAGAGTTCCTAACTTAATTAAAACACAATGGCAAAAGACAATTACCCAGAAGAGAAGGATGACATCATGAGTCAAATAGAGCAGAGACAGCTAGAAGAAATTTTATTGGACAAGGCATATAATAATGCTTACTTAGTCCTTTCGGGGCAAATTACTTTTGATGAATTATTAGGTTACACCTTTGATCACAAAGAACAAATGGTTATGGCCTTTGATCCTGATTGTGGGCCTAAAAAGCATGAGTTAGAGAATATGATTGATCATTGGATAGAAAAAGAAGAGTATGAAAAGTGTCAAAAGCTTCTAGGTATTCTTCATAAAGCGTATCCGGAAACTATAAGAGAATAATTATGGCACTTAAGAAATCAAGTAAAAAAAAGAAAAGTACCGTTAATAGTAGTGGAAACTATACTAAACCGGGACTTCGTAAAAGATTGTTTAACTCAATCAAAGCTGGAGGCAAAGGTGGCAGGCCAGGTCAGTGGTCAGCACGTAAAGCTCAAATGTTAGCTAAACGTTACAAGGCAGCCGGTGGAGGTTATAAATCTAAGAAATAATGGGAGGACATTTACCATATGAAAAAAGAAAAGGTGGAGGCTTGAAGAAAAAAAGAAAGCCTAAAGCTGCAAAAGCTATGGCTAAGAGCGTATACAAGAAAGGCGGATCTACAAGTATGAAGTCTGTAAAGGCTCCTGCTGGCTTTCATTGGATGAAAGATGGCTCTGGTTTTAAGCTTATGAAGCATTCTGGAAAGTTTGTTAAACATCCTGGTGCATCACTAACTGCAAAGTTTAAAATACAGAAGAGACATAGTAAGTAATGCCTAGAAAGAAAAGAGACCCTAAAGTAGGGACTGGTAAGAAACCAAAAGGATCTGGTAGAAGACTTTATACTGATGAGAATCCAAAGGATACTGTAAAGATAAAGTTTGCTACTCCTGCTGATGCACGTGCAACAGTAGCTAAAGTAAAAAAGATTAATAAACCTTTTGCTAGAAAGATTCAGATACTAACAGTTGGTGAACAAAGGGCAAAGGTTATGGGTAAGACTCAAGTAGTTTCAATATTTAAAAAGGGTAAAGAAGCTATTAGAAAGAAACATAAAGGTAATGGCAAAAACAAAACAACAAAAAAGTCTAGATAGATGGACTAAACAAAAATGGAGAACTCCCTCTGGAAAGAAAAGTTCAGAGACAGGTGAGGTATATGCACCTTCTAAGACTATTTCAAAGCTTAAGAGTACCAAAAGTGGTAGAAAAAAGTTAGCTGCAGCAAATAGAAAGAAAAGAGCTGCAACCAGAGCAGGTAAACAACATGCTAGTCATGGACTTCATAAAGGTAAGAATAGAACAGGAGCTAAGAAAACTACTCGTAAAAGAACAACAAGACGTAAAAAGAAATAAAAATGGGTAATATATTAATAGATATGATGGGTTTACTAAGCCGTAAAAGGGTAGTAAAAACTTATGAGGATACGGATATGCTTGTATTAGGAAGAAGACCTAATGCTGATGATAGCATTTTTAACACACCTAAGATGCATAATGAACTCATCTCTATAAAAGATCTTAGAGCTCAATTTGATACAGGAGAAGTAACAGGAAGTGGTACTACAGGCTTCTTACCAGTATATAAAGATGGAGCAAACAGTGTAATTGGTGATAGTCAACTAAGAGAAGGACAACTTGGTAATGGTTTATACCAAATGAGATTTGAAAATGCAGATAGATTTATTATAAATAAACCTAGTTCTGTTTTAGGTGGAGATCCTGAGTACTTAGTACAACAGGATGGTCAATATAAATCAAGTTTTGGATGGGATGATGATGGTGGTGGATTTGCATTCTTATATAATTACACTGGTCAAGGAATAAAATTAGGAGCAGCAGGTAATAACCCTATGCTTGAAATTAAGACTACTGAAGGAGCAAAAGAAATAGATCTACATGAATCTATAAAGTTTGTAGATTATGGATCTGGTAGCAAAACTGGTACAGCTACCTATAATCTATCAGTAGATTCATCAGGAAAAGTTATAGAAACAGCTATTAGTGGTGGTGGAACTTTGAATACTGAAGGCTTTATGGCAACAACAGGATCAGTTGATTTAGCTACTCAAGCCTTAAAGTTCATAGGCAAAGATGGTATTGATGTATATGTTGGACAAAATAATGCTAATGAAGTAGAAATTGAAGCGGCTGCATTAGTCCCCTTAGATGGTAGCAGAAGTATGAATGGTGGGTATACTCCTAGTAATGCACAAGACGTTGCAACCAAAGCATACGTTGATTCTCAAAGTGGTGGAATATCTCAAACAACAGGTACCATTACACCTTCAGTATCTGCAGGAATATCTGGTATTAATTATAATCATCAATTTGGATATTGGACTAGAACTGGTAATATGGTAGATGTATATCTAAGTGTAAGCATAGGATCTTTTACAAAGACTGATGTAACTCAAAAATTAGTTATTAAGGATGCATTCCCTTATGATATACATATTCAAAGACAATTTTTTAATGGTGATTTACTGTCATATGTAAATATTAGTGATTCAGGAACTGCTATTCCAGCATTATACATAGCAAATCCTGATATAAGTGGATCAGATGCTTATGATATTCAGTTTATACGTTCTGCAAACTATACACTTACAACTACAAATAAAATCACAACAAATGAAATGTCCACTGGAAGTTTTGCAGTTGAATTAAGTTTTAGATATAGATGTACAGATTCAACATTATTAAGAACAGGTGCATCAATTGACTCTTAAAATTATTTGATATGGCAAAAAAGAAAGATCCAAAATTAGTAAGAGCAGGTGTATCAGGTTACAATAAACCTAAACGTACACCCAATCATCCAAAAAAGTCACATGTTGTTGTAGCTAAAGTAGGTGATAAGACTAAATTAATTAGATTTGGTCAGCAGGGTGTGAAAGGAGCTGGTAAAAATCCTAAGTCAGCTAAAGATAAAGCAAGAAGGAAATCATATTATGCAAGGCATAATGCACAAGATGCAAAACCATCTAAATTATCAGCTAGATATTGGTCACACAAGGTAAAATGGTAGGGTATGACAGAGGCAGCAATAAAGAAACTAGGTTTTCAGAAAGTCAAAACTGAAGATAATCTCTATTACTATAGCTATAGCATAGCTGGTATGGACTTTTTTTCTGTTGGTAATGATCAAGTAGAAGGAAAAGACTGGTATGTAGAGTTTATATGCCCAGGTACTCATCAAGCAGGCATACGTTTTTACAACTCAAGAGATCTAAAATCCGTAATAACTATATTAGAACGTAATAAAATTTAAGAAAAAGTCATTAAACTTTTTTGATTTAAACTATTATTGTATATATTTGCTTTAATGTTTAATTTTAAATTTAATTACAATGGCACAAAACGTAGAACCAACTGAAAAGACGTTGAATGAAAAAGATCCTAAACTTAGCAAAGAGGAATTAGCACAACGTAGAGAAGAAATAACAGCATTTTACAAAGATAACATACCTCATCTTGAAGTACAAGCTGAGTATGAATCACTATTAGCTTTAATTGAAAAATCAAGAGCTGAGAGAATGCAAGCACAAATGTTTATGGCACAGCAGTATGCTGCCCAGAAAGAAGGTGTTAAAGCAAACTCACCAGAAGCAAAAGCATTTAAAGAAGCAATGGAAAATGCAGCTGAGAAGGTTGATTAGTCATGAGAATGCTAAAGATAGGCAGTAAAGGGCCTGATGTTAAAACCTTACAAAGAAAATTAGGAATATCTGCTGATGGTGTATTTGGACCTATGACGGAAAAAGCAGTAGAAAGATTCCAACTAGATAAAAATTTACCAGTTTCAGGTATTGTAGATAATGATATGTGGGCTTTGCTCCTTAATCTTGACTATGCAGTACCAGAAGAAATAGATGAAGATACTGATGTTAAAGCTCAGTATTTTACTACTAAATATGACCAGATAATACATAGACATTACTTACCAAAAGGTGAGTATGTTGAAGGGCCTGTAAATAATGAGTATATATTTTTACATCATACAGCTGGAGGCTCTAATCCATACAGATGTATAGATCATTGGGGTAGAGATGATAGAGGTAGAATAGCTACAGAGTTTGTATTAGGTGGTGTAAATCATAGAAATGAAAATGATGAATACAATGGTGTAATGGTACAAGCTTTTCCAGAAGGTGCACAAGGGTTTCATCTTGGTAAAACTGGATCTGGATATATGAACAGGCATTCTGTTGGACTTGAGATTTGCTCTATGGGCTATCTTGATGAAAATATGAAGACGTATGTTGGAAGTGTTTGTGCTGAATCACAAATAATTCAGTTAGATGAAGCATTCAAGGGTAAATTATTTTGGCATGCTTATTCTGAAGAACAAATAAAAGCAACTGAAAAATGGTTGAGATATGTAGGAGAAAGAGATGGAGTTGATATTAGACTAGGTTTAAAACAATTTATCCAAAAATATGGACCTACAAAAGGATTTGATTTTATTGAGGATGCTTACTATGGTAAAGTAAAAGGTTTACTTGTACATGGTAATGTAAGACATGGTAAGTCAGATTGTTATCCACATCCAGATTTAGTTGATATGATTTTAAGTTTATAATATGGCAATAGTTAATAAAGTAGATTTAAAAATGCAAGTGGATATTGATATATCATCAAGATATCAAATACTTACGTATTGTTTCTTTAATGATATATTAATTAGCAATTCAGATCTAAAGTTTTTAGCTGAGCTTTCTAAAGTAGATGATATTGAACTTACTAAATTTTGTATAGATTTAGTATCAAAGGGTATATTTAAAAGCCCTCAATCTGCAAGAAATGCTATTACAAAAGCTGAAAAGAAAAACTTATTAACTAAAAAGGGCACTAACAAAAAAACTATTACTCTTAATAAAGATATAAATGTACAGACAAAAGGATTGGTATTACTAGATTATAAAGTTTTAGGAAGTGAAACCCAAGAGTTATAAGAAAATAAAAGAAGGAATTGCAGAAGAAGTAGGAGTACATCAATCAGTGGTTGATGACTTTGTAAGTTTCTACTTTGGCAAAGTTAGAAAGGCATTATCTAATTTAGATTTTCCTAGAGTTCAAGTAGATGGTTTAGGAACCTTCATACTTAGAAAAAGTAAATTAGATAAGTCAATTAAAAAGAATAAAAGTATCTTAGGTAATTTAAAAAAGAGAACTTATTCTGGTTTTGCAAAGAGTGAAGATATTCATAAGAATATCCAACAAATGGAAGCTGCAATGAAACAGATAGAACAAGATATATTAAATAAAAAGGAATTTAAAAATGGCAAAAAGCTGGTCTAAATATCTAGATATATTCAAGAATGCAGATATGATTGCAGAAGGTATTAAAAATACCATGTTCAAAAAAGAACATGTTGAAGCAGTTGCTACTGATAGATTCCAGATATGTATAAAATGTTCTTTATTTGATGCTAAAGGAGATAGTTGCTTAGCACCAGGGACACAACCTTGTTGTTCTGAATGTGGCTGCAGCCTTGCATTCAAAGTAAGATCTTTATCTACTGAGTGTCCTAAAGGTTTTTGGGATGCATTAACAACAGAAGATGAAGAAGATATAATTAACCAACAAATAGAAAAAAATGGAGATAACAATTAATTATATTTATGATAATGAAGTAACAAGTATACAATGTAACAAAGAAGGTTACTGGTATACTACAATATCAATATAATATGGCAATAATATTTAAAGAGGATGGGCATTTATATGAGAGCATAGATCAAGATAATATTACTTGGTTGAGTGTTACATCTTTAGTAGGTAAGTTTAAACCTAAGTTTGACAGAGAAGGTCAAGCAAAGAAGTCCTCTAAAAACAAAAGATCTAAATGGTATGGTAAAACACCTAAAGAAATACTTGCTGCATGGGATGGTGAAACAGACAGAGCAATAACATTAGGCAACTGGTATCATAACCAAAGAGAAGCAGATATGCTTGACTTTAATACTATTGAACGTAATGGTGTTGAGGTACCTATAGTTAAACCACTAACTGATGATAATGGTGTTAAAATTGCACCTGTTCAAAAGTTAGATAATGGAGTTTATCCAGAACATTTAGTGTATTTAAAGTCTGTTGGCATATGTGGGCAGGCTGATTTAGTTGAGATAGTTGATGGTGTAATAAACATCACTGATTATAAAACTAACAAAGAGATAAAAGAAAAAGGATTTACCAATTGGGAAGGTATTACTAATAAAATGTATAACCCTGTAAGTCATTTAGATGATTGTAATTTAAATCATTATAACTTACAATTGAGTATTTATGCGTATATTATTAAAAAGCACAACCCTAAACTTAAGATTGGTAAGTTAGCTATCCAACATGTAAAATTTAAACAAGTTGGTACAGATGCAAATGGGTATCCTATTAATGAACATATTAATGGTGAGCCCGTGATAGATAATATCAAAATTTATGAACTACCATATCTTAAGGATGAAGTAAATTCCATAATGATGTGGTTAAAAGAAAATCATTAACTTAACTTAAATTATTAAAAATGGAAAAAACAGAAAGAAGAGCAAGAGCAGACAGATGGTTTGCTGCTAATGGGATTAACCCTAATACACCTAATGGTGATGGATTAAGAAATATTTTAGATCTACCACCAGTACCAGTATTTGACAAAGATTCTGAGGGTGTTACAACTTATGCATGTGAAGTAAGTGTTGAATCATATTTATTTTATACTCATGTAGAAGTAAGTTTTTCAGATTCATCTGGAAATGCATATAGATTTGAAGGTGGCTCAGGAGGTATTGGTGTAGGATCATGTACTGCAGTTGGAGCAATATATTTTGGAAGTCAAGAAACATTACTAAAAGCTACAACATTTGGTGTGTTCTTTGGTGCTGATGGTGGAGGTGCAGTACAAGTAACTTGGGGTACAAGTGGTAATGCTACTGCAGCATGTGCTGGAGAAGGTGGTGGTGCATTTGGTGGTAGTGGATCTTGGCAAGAAGTATAAAGATGAAGTATACTGAATTTACTGCAGCTGTTGCAATACAATCATTAAAGTCTAAAGTCCCTACAGATTTTAGATTTGAATATACACAGATCTCTATTGATTTGAGCACTGTGGTATATTTTAAAGAATACTTCCATGTATCAACTAGTGAGTTTAAAAAGACTCATATAGAAGTATTATTACAAAATCAAGCTTCACCAATAATTTTAGTTATTGGATATGAAGATTTTAAACAACTATTAAATAAATAATTATGGCAAAGATACCTTACTTACCCCCAAATAATATACAGCTTCAACAAATAATTCCTATGCAAGAGACAAGATCTACTACCATAGCAGGTGAAACTGTAGAATTACCTTATACTAATTATAGTCAAACTGAAAATTTTTATTGTGATAGACATCAGATAATTGCTGTTGGAAAATTTTTTGATCAAGATAATAATTTAGCAGGATGTCAAGTATTTATAAGAGGTATACAAGGCCCAATACTAGTTTCAGATTCATATACTTCAATTAAAAATATTATGGATAATATTAATTGTGCAGATTTATGTAATGACTTATGATAGTAAGATTATTTGACATACAGAATGATAAAGTAGTTTTAACAGAACACTGCTATACACTACCTTTTCTAAAAAAGATAAAGGAGGAGTACCCGGATACACACATGAAAGTATATCAATATTTGTTTTATATGACGTGTCCTAACCCAGATATGAATCCTTTTTTTAATTTACCAGAACATCAGAAAGAAGATATTATAGTTGATGAAATAAAATTAGAAGAATCTCTTGAAGATCCTGCAATTAGATATGCAAAGGACATGTGTGAGAAACTATATCAAACTCCAACGTATAGAGCTTATGTAGGTATTAAATCTATGTTAGATAGACTTGCTAAGTATATGGAGACTACACAAATTGAGCATGGTAGAGATGGTAATATTAATGCACTAGTAAATGCAGCTGCTAAGTTTGAACAAATTAGACAGTCTTACAAAGGTGCATTTAGTGATATGAAAGATGAACAGCAAAGTTCTGTACGTGGGGGTGCAGGACTTGCATATGACCAGATGTAGTGTGCAAACCTATTATAAAGTGCAGTAGATGTGATCAGGTTTTTTGTTCAGGACTTGATTACAGATGGCACTTTGATAAGCACATTGAAGAATGGTATAATAGTAAAAATAAACAAGAATATATTAAAAAAACCACACAATGAAAAAACAAATAATTATTCCAGTAGGTAAAAGATTACTTATCAAAAGACACACTGCAGAAAGTAAAACAGCAGGTGGTATTATAATTCCAGAAGTTGCACAAAAAAAAGAATACAAGGGTACAGTAGTTGGTATTGGTGCTGAGGTAGAGGAGATAAGTATTGGTGATGTTGTACAATATGCAGAGCATGCTATGCCTACACCTATGAAGCATGAAGGTGAGGAGCATTTACTTCTTCAAGCAGGAGATGTATTTGCAATTATAAGATATGAGTAGAGTAATACCTACATATGAAAATGGAAAATGGACTGAAACTACATTTGAATCAGATCTAGAATTTAGAGAATACTTAGAAAGTATTTTCAAAGAACCCGGTAAATATGATTTTACCACTATGGCATTATTATTTAATAATGAAGCAAAAGTTTTTAATACTCAAGGATTTTATTGTAACAAACCATTTAGATCTAAAGACTTTGTTAATTATTGGGAAGATCAAAAGAATAAATGTAGAACAGGTGTTATCTATAAAGATAGAGATAAAGAGTGGTATCTAACTAGAGACTATTATATGTGGCTTAACTTTCTGCCTATTTTTGATAAGGAAGAAAAGAAGTATGGTTTTGCAAAGGTTAGAGATGCACAATATCACATGGCTTTATATGAGATTATAGCTGAACTGAATAATCAACATTCTGCCATACTAAAGAAAAGACAGATAGCATCTTCTTACTTTCATATGGCTAAAATCATAAATCAGTATTGGTTTGAAGAAGGTTCAATATGTAAGATAGGTGCATCACTAAAAGATTATATTAATGATAAAGGTTCATGGAAGTTTTTAGAAGAGTATAAGACTTTCTTGAATGAACATACTGCTTGGTACAGGCCAAGTAATCCAGAGAAAGTATTATTATGGCAACAACAAATTGAAGTAAAAGTAAATAACAGAAAAACTTCAAGAGGTCTTAAGTCTAAAATACAAGGTGCATCTTTTGAAAAGAATGCAACAACAGGTGTTGGTGGTCCATGTACTTACTTCTTTCATGAAGAGGCTGGTATTGCACCTAAGATGATGGAAACTTATGAATATCTTAGGCCAGCAATGTCTTCTGGTATGGTAACTACTGGTATGTTTATAGCAGCAGGATCTGTTGGTGATCTTGAGCAATGTAATCCACTAAAAGATATGATTCTTAATCCTACAGCAAATGATATATATGCTGTAGAAACTGATCTAATGGACGCTGATGGGACTATTGGTATGGCAGGACTATTTATTCCTGAACAGTGGTCTATGCCACCTTATATTGATAGATACGGCAACTCTCAGATAGAAGAAGCAATACATGCTATCAAGTTAGAAAGAGAAAGATGGAAGACTGAGTTAAATGCAGAACAATTTCAACTTAGAATATCTCAGAAGCCATTAAATATTGCAGAAGCATTTGCATATAGAAAAGAGTCTATATTTCCACAGGGTATACTTACTAAACAACAAAAGAAAATAGAAGAGAAAGAATATCCATATGAGTTAATTGATTTAGAAAGAGATGAGAAAGGTATAGTTGCAAACCGTACAAATAAACTTCCTATATCTAAGTTTCCTGTAGATAAAAAAATGCAAGATAAAAGTGGATCTGTTGTTGTATGGGAAAGACCAGTTAAAAATCCCCAGTTTGGTGCATACTATGCATCTATTGACCCTGTATCAGAAGGTAAAACAACTACATCAGATTCTTTGTGTAGTATTTTTGTAATGAAGAATGCAACAGAAGTAATAAGAACTAATGAATTTGGTGACACAGAAACTTTTATAGAGAAAGATAAGATTGTTGCATCATGGTGTGGTAGATTTGATGATATAAATAAAACCCATGAAAGATTAGAAATGATTATTGAATGGTACAATGCATGGACTATTGTTGAGAATAACATTTCTTTATTTATACAGCATATGATTGCTAGAAAGAAACAAAGATATCTAGTACCTAAACAACAAATATTATTTTTAAAAGATCTTGGCTCAAACAGAACTGTATATCAAGAGTATGGTTGGAAGAATACAGGTAACTTATTTAAAAGCCATTTGATATCATATGGTATTGAATTTTTAAGAGAAGTCATAGATGAAGAATTAGATGTTGAAGGTAATGTTATGTCTCAAACTTTAGGTATTGAACGTATACCAGATCCAATGCTTATAAAAGAAATGCTTGCCTATTATCCAGGATTAAACGTAGATAGAATGGTAGCATTCTGTGCATTAGTGGCTTTTGCAAAGATTCAACAATCAAATAGAGGTTATACTAAAAGGCGTGAAACAGAAGACAATTCTTTGGTTAATTCAGAAAAAATTGGTAAATTAAAGTATAGTCCGTTTAAAAATCTTGGACGGAGAAATGGTTATAACAGAACAAGAATTAAGAGATCTGGTTTCAAAAATATTAGATAGATGAGAGTATTAAATGCAATGCAACTTAAAAATGGTGCTAAGGCAGAAGAAGGACCAACTTTTTCTAGTCTTACCCAACCAGTACAATTCTTACCATATTCTAAAAAGACAGATGATTGGGCAGCTTGGAACCTTGATTGGTTAGAGTTACAAGGAATAGAGTTCTTACGCATCAATGCAAGAAGACTTCTTAAGAACTATAAATTAGCAAAAGGTATTATAGATAAAACTGATTATATAGTTGAGCCTGATAATGAATACAAAGATTTAATGGACACCTTAACTCAAGAGAATGATTCAGCACTTGAGTTAAAATTTTATCCTATTGTTCCAAATGTTATAAATGTACTTACTGGTGAAT
>CEPR01008509.1_pt1 | contig 17056 bp, 14 predicted proteins | sample 530431 | NCBI WGS metagenome assembly CEPR01 (sample SAMEA2620078, study PRJEB7988) | marine metagenome | isolation source: saline water (ENVO:00002010), including
ACATCAGATTCGATACCTGCTAGGTTATCGGATGGTGAATTTGTATTCACCGCAAAGTCAGTTGAAGAACTTGGTGCAGATAATCTCCAAATGTTAATGGATAATGCTGAACGAAGTTTCGATCAACGACAACAACAAGCAGTTGGTGGTATGATGCAGGATTCAAGTACTAGCAATGTTATGATGAAAAATAATCAAAATAATATTGATAAAGAACTTAATTCTATGATGATACAATCAAGCCAAATGCAAAAACGATAAAGTAAGGCTACCTAAATTTATTTTAGCCCCTTACATAAACAATAATTAACCTAGAGGCGACCTTTTAAGTTCAAGCCCTTATATTGTGTAGCTAACAATATAGCCACCTTGAAAGACTAAAAGCCCCAAAAGGAGAGCGACAATGACAGATAAAACAGAACAAGAACCAACAGCAAACCCTTATAATAGAAATAAATCTTGGCATACACCAGATAAACCTAGTAAAGGAAATGCTGATTCTTTATTTTTTGATGATTCACAACAGGCTACCTCCAGTGATGAAGCCCCTGTAGAAGAAAAAACAAAAAAACAAGAAACTAATTATAAAAAACGATACGATGATTTAAAAAAACATTATGATGAAAAAGTTGCTACATTTAAGCAACGTGAGCAAGAACTAATGGCATCAAAAGAAGGACCATCTTATGCTCCTCCTAAGACACCTGAAGATCTTGAACAGTTTAAACAACAATATCCTGATTTATATGATACTGTAGAAACTGTAGCTCACCTTCGAAGTCAAGAAGAGACTGATGGCTTACGAGCTAAGTTATCTGTTCTTGAACAAAGAGAAGCAGAAATATCTAGACGAGAAGCTGAAACAACTTTAAAACAGGCTCATCCTGATTACGAAGATCTTAAAAGAAGTGATGCTTTTCATTCATGGGCAGAAACACAACCTGAAGAAATTCAAAAGTGGATCTATCAAAACCCAGATAATGTTAATTTAGCAGTCAAAGCTATTGATTTATATAAATTAGAAAATGGTATTAAAACAAATAGTTCTAAAAGAAAGTCAACTAAGTCGCAATCTTCTGGATCTGCAGCAGACATGGTATCTACTAAAACAACTTCAATAGATACTAAAGAGCCTAAGGTCTGGACTCGGAAGGAAATTAACGCTCTTTCTATGGATGATTATGACAAATATGAACAAGAGATTGATCTAGCCGTTAGAGAAGGAAGAGTACGTTAGTTTCTATAACTTTTATTCTTTTATAATGAGGTAATTAATCATGGCTTATAACCAATCAGATGAGAACTTTGCCCAATCAAGTGGCAGTAACTTCTCAGGAAATAACTTCTTACCTGAAATTTATTCGAAAAAGGTTTTAAACTTTTTCCGTAAAGCTTCAGTTGCAGAAGCAATAACAAACACTGACTATGCAGGTGAAATTGCATCTTTCGGTGATACAGTAAAAATAATTAAAGAACCAACTATTACAGTTGCTCAGTATGAGCGTGGTGCTGATATTACTAAAACTACTTTAACAGATACTCAAAGTACTTTAGTAGTTGATGTAGCTAATGCATTTAAATTTATCGTAGATGACATTGAAGAAAATATGTCTCACGTAAACTTTAAAGAAGTAGCAGCATCTTCAGCAGCTTATGCATTACGTGATGCATTTGATTTAGGTGTAATCACAGAAATGCTTGCAGGTGCTAGTGGAAGTTTCACTCGCTTTGGTGATGGTCAAGCAAGTACTGACCACATCTTAGGTGCTGATGCAGCTCATAACAATAACTCTACTTTGGATAGTGCTTCTTCTCCAGTTGACTTAGGTTTTGATTCTGGCGAAACAGATCCTCTTGATCTTTTAGCACGTATGGCTCGTTTACTTGACGAAGCTAATGTACCAGAAGAAGGAAGATTCTTTGTAGCATCTCCTGATTTTTATGAAGAGTTAAGTCAAGCAGCTTCTAAATTGTTATCTGTAGACTTCAATGCAGGTCAAGGTTCTATTCGCAATGGTCTAGTTAGTTCTGGAAAATTACGTGGCTTTGAAATGTATAAGTCTAATAACATTCCTGCTACAACAACAGGTGGTGTAGTTAAACAAGTATTAGCAGGTCATGTTTCTGCTACTGCAACTGCACAAACTATCGTAAATACTGAAGTCATTCGTGATCCTTCTAGCTTTGGTGATATTGTTAGAGGTCTTCATGTTTATGGTGCAAGTGTATTACGTGAAGAAGCATTAGTTAAAGCTTTCTATAGCACAGACTAATATTAGGTAATTAACTTGAGGGGTGTAAAAACCCCTCTTGTTTTATTGGAGATTTACATGAGTCAAATAGGAACAACAGGAAAACCAGTAAGATTAGGCACTAAAGGAACAATAAGAATAAATAGTTCTGTTTATGGTGGTGAAGCTAGAAAAAATTATAATGATAATTATGACAAAATTTTTGGAGGATCTAAAAATGATGTACGACAAAAAGAAAATGGCTGATGGTGGCAAACTTAAAATGGTAGAAAAAGATGGTAAGCGTGTACCTTTTTATGCTGCTGATGGCAAAGGAAAAATGATGCATGGTGGCAGAGTAAATAAAATGGGTGGTGGTCGCATGATGTATGGTCATGGTGGTCATGCAACTATTAGAGACATGGAAAAAGTTTGTAATAAAATGGCAGGTTATCAAGAGTCAGGTCAACGTAAAGAAGACAAATAAAGGTATATAATATATGGCTACAACATTTTTACAACTAACAAATGAATTGCTTCGTGAATTAAATGAAGTACCTTTAGATTCTAATACTTTTTCAGAAGCTGTAGGTATTTCTCAACACATTAAAGATTGTGTAAATAGAGCATACATGGATATTGTTATTGATGAACCACAATTACCTTTTTTATCTGCAGGTGAAAGTGGTACAACAGATCCTATGTATGGTAATGTATATGTAGAAACTGTAGCAGGAACTAGATGGTATGAATTAAAAGAATCTAGTTCAAGTATAATAGATGATTATGGTTCAATAGATTGGGATAATTTTCATGTTACGACTGTAGGTGTAGCAGGAGAAACTGCTCCATTTACTTCTAAAAGTTTAAATTTTTTAACTTTAGAAGATTGGACAAGACATAGAAGAGATCAAGAAAATAGAGATGATGCAGATCAAGCAGTAGGTGGAGTGCCTACTCATGTACTAAGAAGCCCTGATGCAAGAAAGTTTGGTCTTAGTCCAATACCAGATAAAGTATATAGAGTATGGTTTTATGCTTGGAATCAACCAACAAGATTATCAGCACATAGTGATACTATAGTTTTTCCAGATATGTATGCTAATGTGCTTTTAGCAAAAGCAAGATATTATATGTGGCAGTTTAAAGATGCTCCGCAACAAGCAGCTTTTGCATTAGATGATTATAAAAGATTATATGATCAAATGCGTTCTAATTTATTAGAGCCTGTACCTACTTATATAACAGATGATAGAGTGAGATTTATTTAAGATGGCTCAAACACAACCATATGGTTTTGCTTGTCAAGGTGGCTTAGACATAAATCAAAGTCAATTTGTTTTAGCACAACAACAAGCAGGAACAGCAGTAGACTTAGTAAACTTTGAAGTAGACTCTGATGGAGGCTATAGAAGAATTAGTGGGCATGAATTAGTAGCATTAGGTCGTATTAATAGCATAGCTACAAAAATTCATGGTATAACTCCTTATACAAATGGTGGTGCTATAGCTGCTGTTGGTACAGATATTTATCTTGCTGATACAACATTATCTGATGGTACTTATGATAGTGATACATGGTTAAAAATAAATAGATCTGGAGGTGTAGTACCTGCAGCTTCTGGTGGTAATAATTATACTGATTTTTCTGCATTAAGTGTTGCAGCTAGAACAAGTCAAGACAATGTAAGATTTGCAATATATGAAACTGCATTAGATCCAGAAATTGTTATATTTGATGGAGTAAATGCTCCATTACATTTTAAAGCTTCTGCAGCAGGAGAGCATACAGCTAAAACATATTGGGTAACTACAATTACTATTGGAACTGGAACAAACCCTGCATTTGGTATAATACATGAAAATAGACTAGTTACTAGTGGAAGTTCAGCAGCTCCTAATACAGTATATTATTCAGAAGCTAATGATATAGATGATTTTCCTAATGGTGGATCTGTAACATTAGAAGATAAAGTAATAGGATTAAAAAGCTTTAGAGGCGATATAATTATTTTCTGCGAAGATAGTATTCATAAATTAATTAATATTAATGATGCTAGTAATGTAGCAGTTGTTCCTATTACAAAGCAAGTAGGTTGTTTGTCAGGTGATAGTATTCAAGAGATAGGAGGAGACTTAGTTTTCTTAGCTCCTGATGGAATTAGAACTTTAGCAGCTACAGAAAAAATAGGTGATACAGAATTAAGTTCTGTAAGTAGGCAAATACAACCTTTAATAGTAGATGACATAGTTAATAATATAAATAATTTAACAATTAGAAGTACAGTAATTAGACGTAAAAATCAATATAGATTATACTATTCTAACTTATCAGAAGCAGAATCATTAGGTAAAGGAATAATAGGTACATTAACTAAAAGTGGTTTTGCATGGTCTGAGATACATGGATTTCAAGCAACTTGTACTGCAACAGCATTTAATCATTTAGGAATTGAATCAACTTTTCATGGAACTAATGATGGCTATATTATTAATTCAGATAACGATACTTCAAGTGTTTTTAAATTAGCAGGTGCTAGTGTAGATATAGAATGTTCATACACAACTCCACATTTAGATTTTGGAGATTTAGCAACTAGAAAAACTTTAAACTTTGTAAAACTAGATGTAAAAGCAGAAGGAACAGTAACTCCTAAGTTATCAGTAAATTTTGATAATGGAGATACAGATACATTACAGCCACCCACGTATACTATGAATACTTTAACTGCTCCTTCATTATTTGGTACAGCAGTTTTTGGAACTAATATATTTAGTTCACCAAAAAAATCTTCTGAGAAACAACCAGTACAGGGTAGTGGTCATAATGTTAGTTTTACAATACAAGCAGAATCAGCAGATAATTTTATAATAAACGGAATATATGTAGACTATTACCCATCAGGTAGGAGATAACAAATGGCAGCAAATGATAATTTATATGGTTCAAAAGTAGGAACTTATTCTAGTGGTGGGGTAATTACTCATACTTTATTTAATACAGAATTTAATGCAATTGCAAATTCTTTTCATGCAACAAATGGTCATAACCATGATGGAACTGCAGGTGCAGGAGCACCAATAACTACTTTATTTGGAGATACAATTTCTGTAGGAACTGGAGGTACATCTAATATTGCATTACAATTTAATACTGATAGTAATGATGGTCAAATAACATGGGTAAGAGCTTCTGATTATTTTCACTTTTCTGATGATATATTTATTCCTTCTTCAGAAAACATTTATTTTAGAGATACTAATCTTTATATTAATTCAAGCACAGATGGACAATTAGATCTTGTTGCTGATACTAAAATTAAACTAACTGCACCTAGTATAGATTTATCAGGATCAGCAAATTTAGGATTAGGATCAGATGGATCATCTTTAGCTTTTGGTGCAGATAGTGATGTTACATTAACTCATGTTCATGATTCAGGATTACAATTAAATACTGCTAATAAATTATATTTTGGTACTACAGATCATTTTATAGGTAGAACATCTATACTTGGTAGTGGTGAATTTAGAATTAGTTCTACACAGGATATACATTTAGATAACAATACTCTATATATAGGAGAAGATAATAATAATAATTCAACTGTAGTATTTAGAGGTGATACTAATGATGGTTCATTTTCATGGTTTGAAGATGAAAATTATTTTAGATTTGCTGATGATATAATGCTATTTAGTACAAAAAAACTTTATTTTAACGATACTGCAGTTTATATTAACTCAAGCACAGATGGACAGCTAGATATTGTTTCAGATGTACTAATTAAAACTTCAGGAGGTTTAGCTACTACTCCTGTAACACTTACTGGAGCAGGAGGTGCTCTAGCAGTAGATATAACTGAATCACAAATGTTTTTAAACACAGGCTCTGGTACTACAACACTAACAATGGCTGCAGGAGCTGATGGTCAACAAATGAGAATAACAATGGAAGTTGCAGGCAATAATGCTACAATGTCAGCTTCAGATGGAAACTTAGTAACTTCACAGGCTTCATCAATTACTTGGGATGCAGTAGGAGAATCTGTAGACTTTGTATATAGTGCATCATTGAGTAAGTGGTTAATAGTCAATGTGCATGGTGCAACTTTATCTTAATTTTAACTTTTTAACATAGGAATAAAAATATGAAAACCTTTAATAATAATAGAACTGTATTACAGCCTAAAATTAAAAAATCAGGCAATGCTAATGGTTTAATACAAGTAGTAAATACAAGTGGCACAGCAGTATATTTATTTGGAAGTTTAAATAATTCTGATTTTGTTTTAATAGAAACTTTTAATTCAGACACTATCAAAGAAATTCAACTTTGTCCATTTATGAAAGTTGCAGGTAGCTCTGATGCAAGTACTAATGCAACTAATAATGTTGTAATGTTATTTGAATATAACGCTTAATAAACGAGGATTTTAATTATGGGACAACCAACAATTTTAAACCCAAATAGCGATGAGTCAGCAGCAAGTGCAGATTCTACTATATATGGTCATGCAGGTGGATCTGGAAGAACAGATCAAGATTTATCAACATCAGTAACTATTCCTGCAGAAGCAAATACTGTAATTATAGCGGCTACTATTTTAGGTGAAGACCATGCAGATGCAAGAGTTAATGAAATTACAATATCTGGTATTGGAAGTCCTATATATACTTTTGATAATTTTGGTTATTTAGATGATAGTGATCAAACAGTGTCAGCAAATTTATTAGCTTTTCGTGTTAATGTATATGATGTTTCAGGATTAGGGGCACAAACTGGATTAACTGCCCATGCTGATTTTAGTGCTAGTACAGATAAATCATGTTTAGCAGGTGTTATATGCACAGATGGATTTTTACATGAAGCATCTATAATAAACAAAACTGTTGGAAGTAAAGTTATTGATGATAAATTTTTAGTATCTGATCCAGACAATAGTTTACTTGTTAATTTACACGTAAACGAATCTTTATCAACTGCAACTTTAACAGGTCAAGAAAGTACAACAGTTGTATTTAAATCTACAAATGCTTTACCTGTATCACAAACTGCAATTTCAATGGGATGTTTAAGTCAATCTAATTTTACAGGAACAGGGACAATAAAAAACTGTAATGTAGCAGCTAACTATAGCTCAACAAATAGTAGGGTTATGTTAGTATTAAAATTACATTCAGAAAAAGATCCTTATCATGGAATTACAGGTAGACTAACTTCACCAGTGGTTAAATAATTATGACTGAAAAAAGAATAACAACAAAAGATGTATTAGCTAGAATGGAAAAACACGAGTCTGAATGTGCTATACGTTGGAAAAATGTAGAAAGACAATTAGAAAAAGGTGCAGAAAAAATGCAACGACTTGAAAATAGAATTTATGGTTTTAATGCTATATTGCTTACAGGTATAGTTGCAATCTTATTTAAAATAGTTTAAGGAATTTGACAATGAGTAAATATTTAAAAGCTTTAAAAAATAAAAGACAAGCATTTCAAACTGGTGGTTCAGTTGCATCTCTTACAGCAGATATAACAAATTTAAATGTAACATTAACTGAGAAAATAGCAGCAAGAGGAAAAAGGGCATCTCAAGGAGGACATTCAAAACGAACAGTATTGCGTCGAATGGATGAAGAGATAGCATCAATTAGAAATCAAATATCTAAAAAACAAGAACAACTTGCAAAAGCAGTAGCAGAACAAAACGCACAACCACAGCCTTCAACAGGAACAACAGGCACAGGAGGCACAGGAGGAACAAGCGAGCCTCCTTCAGATGCTGCTATTATACAATCAGCAGCAGATACTCCAACTGGACAAGAAGCTATAGCAGGACAATCAGTAGCTTTAGGAGGAGTAACATCTCCTAAACCAGATCCTGTTACATTACCAGATGCTAAAGAAGGATTAGATCCAACTACAAAAAGAGTAAATAAATTTGTTGAAGAAGCTACAGATGAAGAGTTTCTTGCAGCTTTTGAAACTCAAAAAGACGATATTCAACAATTAGAAACTGGAAGAGAACTAGATACAGCAACAATAACTAAAGAAGGTGTGGGACAAGCAACACCACAAGCTGCGGCTCAAGTATCTACTGCTTTTGATTCTTCATTATCTGTTGAGCAACAACAACAAATAAATTTAGCTACGGAACAAGAATTTACATCTACTCCAGAATTTAAAGAGTATAAAGAATTATCTGATTCAATAATGGGATCTGAACAATATAAAGCTAAACTTTTAGAATTACAAAATGCAGAACAAGATCCTAGAGGTCCTGCTAAAGCAGATAAAATATCAAGACTTCGATCTGAACTTGATACAATGTTACAACCATTAAAAAGTAAAAAAGAAGCACTAGATAAACAAGCTGATGCTATATTTAAAAGAAAACAACAAGAAGAAATATCAAAAATTAAACCTTCAGTTGAGACTGCTACAATGGATGTTGCATTAACTCAAGAAATACAAGACGAGTTAGGACCACCTCAAGGTTCTGCAGCAAAAGTATTAGAGCAAGTAGATGTTACAACAATTAAAAGTTCTAAAGAAACAGGACAAGGTTTAGCAGAACAAGGTATAGACAATGAAATAAGTAATGCTATAGCTAATGATCCAGAAGGAGCATTAGAAAAGCTAGAAGGTACAGATCTTGAAAGTCGTGCAAATATTGCAGATCTTCCAGAAGAAGCTCTTATGTCAGCACAAATGGAAGGTCTTCTTGCAGGAATGGAAGAAGGTAAAACTCCTTTATGGGCTAAACCTGCAGTAGATAAAGTTAATGCTATATTAGCAGCACGAGGTATGTCAGTTTCAACAGTAGGTCGTGATCAATTATTTAATGCCATTATACAAAGTGCTATGCCTATAGCTCAAGATAATGCAAAAGCTTTACAAGCTAGAGCAGCTCAAAAATTAGATGCAGCAGTTAAGTTTAGATCTCAAGAAGCTGAGTTTGAACAACAAATGAAAGTAGTTAATTTGAGTAATCAACAAGAAGCATATATGGCAAAATTAAAATTTAAACAAGATAATATGTTATCAGATCAAGCAGCTAAAAATGCAGCAGCTCAATTTAATGCTACAAGTGAAAATCAAACTCAACAGTTTATGGCTTCGCTTCAAAATAATATAGAACAGTTTAATGTTGCTGCAGAAAATGCAATGAAACAATTTAATATTGTAGAACAAAATAAAATGGAAGCATTAAATGCAGGTAATGAGTTAGCAGTTGAACAATTTAATATTCAACAATTAAATAATATGACTCAGTTTTATGAACAAAATGAATTAGCTCGTGAGCAGTTTAATGTTACTAATGCTCAAGCTATAGAGCAATCTAATATAGCTTGGAGAAGATCTACAAATACAGCAGCTACAGCAGCTACTAATGCAGCTAATCAACAAAATGTTCAAAATGCTTTTAATATGTCTACATTAGAGCAAACAAATTTATGGCAACAATTAAGAGATACTGCTTCATATATTAGAGATTCTTATCAAAGAGATCAAGATAGAAAAACTACATTACTTAACACAGTAATAGGTTTAGAGAATATGACTAAATATTCACACAGTCAAGATCTTAGTAAATCAATAAATAATATTAATGACTTTTTATCAGCATTAGATTTTTAATAGGAGAAAAATTAATGGGTTTATTTAAAAGCATAAAAAAAGGATTAAGTTCACTAGCAAGAGGAGTTAGGAAGGTAGTTAAAAAAGTAGGAAAAGCTACAGGCTTAGATGGTTTAATTCGAAGAACAGGTAGAGCAATAAAAAGTGGACTTGCTAAATTTGGTAAGTTTATGGATAGCATAGGAATAATAGGACAAATTGCAGTTTCTCTGATGTTACCTGCTATTGGAAGTGCTCTTTTAAAATCTGTAGGTTTTGTAACTAATACATTAGCAGGTGTAAAAGGTACAACTTTTGCAGCTAAATTAGCTAGAGGAGTTGCTAAAGTAGGTCAATTTGTAACTAAATCAGTTTCTAAAGTAGGTAATGTTTATAGAAATGTTACTAAAGGAGTAACAGAAACTATTACGAATTTTTCAAAAACATTAGGAAATAAAATAGCTAGTGTTCTTCCTGATGGTAAATTAAAATCTTTCTTTGCTAACTCAGGTCCTGAAAATTTCTTTGCAGGAAAAGATAGTGCTTATTCTAAAAGTTTTGGAAAAGCAGGAAGATTAAATTATAAAAACTTAGCTATAAGTGAAGATCAACTTTTAGATAAAATAGCTGAAGTAGATTTTGAAATAGCTCAAGCTGCAGATCCTAATGCTGTAGCTAGACAATCAGGTGATATATTAACTAAAGCTAAAGATGGTTCAGAAACTATTTTAAATTTAGAAGATATTAAAAACTCAAAAGGAGAAACTATATTTAAAAATACTTTAGAAATAGATCCTGATACTGGATTAAGAAAATTCTCTCCATCAAAAGGAGATTTTGTTATTTCAGACACTTCAGGAAGAGAGTTTTTTGCAGATGCAGATGCAATTGCAAATTTAAGCGATTTACAAGTATCTGGTGTAAAATTAACTGATATAACTGATGGTGCATTTAAATTTAATGATGTATCTGAATTTAAAAACTTTTTAGGTGGAGAAGATCAAAAAGGATTCTTCGGTAGATTAAATGAGAAAAATCCTTTTAAATCACATTTAAACGAAGAGTTTAAAGTAGATGGTAAAATGATAAAACCAGAAGATATGACATTTAAACAAAAATTAGTTACAGCTCCCTCTCGTGCAGTACATGGGCTAGTAGAAACAGCAGTAGCTGCTCCTGCAAATTTAACTTATGGTGCTGTTAAAGATTCTATAAATTTAAAATTACAAGATGCAATTTTAGATCCTCCAGTAACAGAAGTTACAAATTACTCACCATCGCCTGCAGTAGCTACTGGTCAAGTATATACTCAATCTTCTTACAGTGGAGATTTGCCATCATATCAAAATTATGTTACTGATGCAGGAGCATATGGTTACAATGCACATAGATATGCTCAAGATAGTTGGAATACTTACTCTAATTATAGACAAACTATGGGAATATAATAATGGAATTAACTGAAGATCAAAAAGAACAAAATAAAATTGCTAGTAATTTTGGTGCTCCTATAGCAGGACAATCATTAACTAATAATCCAGAAAACCCTGCACCTTTTGAACAAGCACCAAGAAATACTGCATTACATCAAACACTAGAAAAAATATGGGGACATATTATTCAACCTAAATTTTACATATCTAGTATGAAACTTTTAAATAGTCAAGTTCCAGTAATGACACTTACTGAATTATATTTAATGAATGGGTTTCAAGAAGGTGAGTGGAATCCTGATTTAATGATGATGCTTGTAGAGCCTGTTGCTTATATGTTTATTGCTTTAGCAGAACGAATAAATATAGATTATGTAGTATATAATGAACAAGAAGAAGATGCTGAAGAAGGAGAAGAAAATTTATTTGGTTTAAAAGTAGATGAAGAAAAATTTGAAGTATTAATAAATAACTTAAAAGACTTAAAAACTCCAGAAGGAGCTTTAACTCAACAAATAGAAAACAATATAAGAACTCCCCTTAGAGAAGTAGAAATTGAGCTTAAAGAAGAATTAGAAGAAGAAAATAAACAAGAACAACAAGAACAACCAGAACAACCAGAACAAGAAGAACAACCAGAAAAAACACCAGAGCCTAGTTTATTAGAAAGACCATCACAAAATGAGGAAGCATAGTTATGGCTATTGAAGATTTTGGTAATTCGTTACTTTCTGCACAACAAGAAAAAAACGAAAAACTATATAAACAATTAAGAGAAGATAAAAGAAAAGATGCAAAAGATTATCTAATAGATTCTTTAAAATATAGATTAGCAGGAACGGCTGTAAAAGGAGTTTTAGATACTGCTTTAAATGTCGGTAATGAAATGGTAAAGAATAGAACTGTAGAGTATCTTAATAGTGAAGATGCTATGGCTAAAAAGGCTTTAATTGCTAGTACTCTTGAAAGTGTAGAAAATATAAATAATGAAATAGAAGCTATAAATAATCATGAAGGTGGAGAAACTGGATATTTTACTGATAGAGCATTAGCTGATATTAATATAGGTTTTAATGTGCAAGGATTTAAAGGAGATGGTAATTATAGTCAACAACAACTTGATGATTATAAAACTATTCTTGTTCAAATGAGAGCTAAAGACTTAATGAAATCTTTTAATCAAGCTAAAAGTAAAATTACAGATTTAGCAAGTAGAGGAATAACAAGTATAGAAGATTATGATAAATTAATTGCAGAAGCCTCGCCTCAAAGTATATCTGGTTTTTTTGCTGATAAAGTTCAAAAAACTTTTACAGGTAAAGATCCTTTAAAAACCTTTTTTAAAACTAATAAAGATCTTTTTGATAATACAGAAAAAAATAGATTATTTTTTGAAGCATATGAAAATGTGTCTCAAAGTTTACTAACTGCTGAAGATTTAGCTGAAGCTGCTATGACAATAGAAAAAGCTACAGGTAAAAAATTTGAAATAAAAAGAAAAAAAGATGTATCATATGGAGATAAAATTACAAATATAAGAATTTTAGGAGAAAAGAATAAACTTACTAGAGAGCAAGAGATTATAGAAATATCGGCTGTACCTATATTTGCTAATGGAGTTCTAACTGGATATGCTACTGCAGATAAATTATTAGAAATAAATGAATCTGATATAGTAGAAACAGATGTTACAAGTAATAATAATGATAAAGTTATATCTAATGAACAATATAATTTTCAAGATGAAAAATTTCTACCATATATTAATGACGTTTTAGCAACCTTTAATGTAGATAAAAAACATCAAGAAGCAATTAATGCATATATAAAAATTTTTACAACAGCAGATACTAATATACTTTCACAGTTATCTGATACAAGTAGTTTAGAAGATGAAGCAGATCGAATATATGTAAATGATTTTTATGGAAAAATGCTAATAACACGATCACTTTTACAAGATAATTATGGATATACTTCAGATACTGCTAATTTAATAAGTGATCATATGCATACACTAAATGTTTTACTTCAAACTGATTTATCAAAAATTAGAAAAATACCTTTGACTGATATAAATTTTTTAGAAAATGATTATGCAGATAGAAGATCTGAAGTAAATAAATTACAATCTCCATTTATAGGAGGTAATCTTTATGATGGAGGAGCAACAGGTGGTTGGAATTCTTTAATTGCAGTAATGTCTGCAAATCAAATAATGTTAGATAATAATAATTTAGGTTTTGGACAATTTAATAATCAACCAGAAGCTGTTGAGGCTATAAATGATTTAATAGGAATTGATGCAGAAAATTTAAAAAGAGATGTAAAAAATATGACTGTAAGTTCTTTAGCAGCAACTAGCTACATGGTTGAAAATTTAATAGAACAATATAAAAGTGATAAAAAAGAAACTAACTTTGGTGATACATATAAAGATAAATCTGCATATAATATTAGGACATTACAATTAATATCACGAATAATAGATGAAAGAAGTAATGAATTATTTGATAGTAATCAACTAAACTAGGACTTTAATTATTATGGGAAAAAATGTATTAAAAGAATTACAAGAAGATTATCTTAAAACTCAAGAAGATTTAAAAGAGCGTGAATCAACTGTTCAATTTGATAAACTTTTTAATTATAAAACACGAGATTATCAAATTGATAATATTATTAAATCTTCTGCTTATCGTGGTGATCAAGGTAATTCTAAATATAAACTTTCTGTTGAGGAGTTTAATGAAGCTCCATACATAGTAGAAAGAATTGATAAAATTACAGATTATTTACATAGCAATGAAAGTTTTTTAGGAAATTTAGATTTAGCTACTGTTGATACAGGAAGCAAAGATAGACCATCTGAAGTATTACGTGATCAAAGTAATAGATTATCTACTATGATTAATCATAGATCAATTTTAAAAGATGCTCCTGAAGATATTAAAAAAGCTATGCGTGAAGTTAGAGATGTTTGGGAAAATAAAACTGAAGTAAAAGGATTTATAGAAGGTTTAGGTGCAACAGGTGATTATACTATAGATGCACTTGGTAATTGGGAAATGATCCCTGTATTACTTTCTATGTATTTTAGTAAGGGTGCAGCAGCAGTACCTATTAATTCAATTAAACAATCATTTAAAAAATCTCTTAGTGCAAAAATGTCAGATAAATTTATTTCAGGAGTTTCGTGGACAGGTAATGCATTAGATACAAAAAAAGGATTAGCTCTGTATGGTTTAACTACTGGTTTAATGCATGGAGATCAATATCAAAGATTAGGCATGGCTTATGATCCTAATCAAAAATATAACATATATCAAACACTATTTGAAGGCGGTTTAAGTGCAGGAGCTACTGTTGCGTTTGGTAAAGGTTTACCTGCAGCAGCAGGTTTTGTTAAACGACAATTTGTTTCTAATACTGAATCTAAAAGATTACAAAATAAACTAGAAACTACTCCTGATGATGGTCCATTAGAAACTCAATTATCTTTTGATTTTATGGATGATATTAGTGTTCAAGAACAATTAGATTTAGTAGATCCTGTTATAGCTAATTTAACAGATGAAGTTGTTACAGATTTAGATTTAGAAAAATTAGTTATTGAACTTGAAGCAGCAGAATCAAAATTAATTAATCAACAATTAGAGTTTGATAGTGAAGATGAATTTTATCAACCTAATTTAGATTTAGATTTTGAAAAAATTGATTCGTCTATAAATAATTTTGTTGAAAGAATAGGTGCAGGTAAAGAAACACAAGAAGAAATTTCAGATGAAGTGCAAGACATTCTTGCTTCTAATCTTTCACCAAAAGAAAAAGTTAATAAAATAAAATTTACATTACATAAAATTGGTTCAGATATTACAGGAAAACTTATAGGTGGTAAAGCTCCTAATATTTTAACTCCTTATATTAAATTTTCTCCAACAGCTAAAAAACTTCGAAGTCTTTTAGCACATGAGTTTTCTGAAGAATTTAAAATAGGAACACCTCAACAAAAAAGAATAGGTAAAGATTTTTTTGAAGTAGCTAGACAATATACAGGTAATGTAAATGATCGATTTTTTAGGATTATGCAACCTTTATCTTTAAGTAAACAACACGTTAATATATCTGATGAAGTAACAGAACAATTAAATATAGCTATTCGTGGTGGTAAAGTTTCAAATCCAGAAATAAATAAAGTAGCTTTACAAATTAGAACTTTATTTAAAGAAATGGGTGATGTTCTAGAAAATGAAGGTTTAATAGATAAACAAGTAGAAAATTATATTCCTCGTATGTGGAATAGAAAGACTATTGAAAATAATAAAGATGAATTTATAGATTTATTAATTCAGTCTGGACAATCTAAAAATAGAGATGAAGCATTAGAACTTTTTGACAGTTTATTAGATATTAAAAATCAAATAGGTAGTACTGGTTCTGGTCATTTTTTTTCAGCACAACGAAAACTTGTAGATATTAAAGATGATGCTATGTTTGCAAAGTTTTTTAATCAAGATTTTGTAGATATATTTCATCAATATACTTTTCAAGCAGGTAAAGCCTTAGCTAAGAAAAAAGTTTTTAAAGCTACTAATGCTTCAGAATTTGAAAAAATTTGGATAGACAAAATTGCAAAAGAAATGAAAGATGCAGGTAAAACATTATCTGCAAAAGAAAGAACAGATATTTTAAAATTATATAAAATAACAACTGGAGAAATGAAAAGTGCATTTGGTGATAGAGCACAAACTGGTTTTGGTTTATATACTTTATTAAATAGAATGGCTTATTTGTCTGAGTCTACTTTATCAAGTCTTGGTGAAATATTTATAAATGTATCAAAAGCAGGATTGTTACAATCTTCAAAAGGTTTTGCTCAAGCTTTAGAGTTAGGTTTTAAAACAGCTTTTGGTGATGCACATTCTAGACTTGTAACTAAAAATGGTTTAACTGTAAATGAAGCTTGGTCAGAATTAAGAAGATTTAATGTTGCAGTTGATCAGTCAATTAGTCAAATAGATAACAGATTAACTGGTGATGCTTTAGATAATAAATTATTTCAAAATACAAGTAATAAATTTTTTAAACTTACATTACTAGATCAATGGACAAGATTTGTTCAAACAGTTTCTTTTGCATCAGGTAAAAATGCAATTCAAAGAGATATAAGAACTATTGCTTTAAGAGGATCAAGAGCTTCATCTAGAAGAGTTAATACTGCTAAAGGTAGATTAAGAGAACTAGATATAGATATAGATGATGCAGTAAGATGGTATAACTCAGGAGCAAATTTAGATGATGCATTTTATAAAAATGGTCTTTTAAATGGAGCTGCAAGATATACTAATAGTGTTATATTACAGCCAAATGCTATGTCTAATTTAAAACCATTATGGCACAGCCATCCAAATTCAAATGTTTTATTTGGTTTATTATCATACCCAACAGCTTTTTCTAATACAGTATTAAAAGGTGGACTTAAACAATTAATTAAAACTCCTGAGACTGCAGCAAATGTAGCTATAGCTTCTTTGTTAATGCTTAATACTGCAAGATTTACTAACTATGTAAGAACTAGAGGAGAATCAGAAAATAAAGCACCACATGAAATTTATAAAGATGCTGTAACTAGAATAGGTGGTTTTGGTATTATAGTTGATCAAGTAGAAAGAGCAAGAAATAATGTAAAATACATGAAGAATCCTTTTTATTATTTAGGTATTCCATTTGGTCCTGCAGGAACTGATACTGTAGGATTATTTGATAAAC
>CEPR01033721.1_pt1 | contig 16891 bp, 29 predicted proteins | sample 530431 | NCBI WGS metagenome assembly CEPR01 (sample SAMEA2620078, study PRJEB7988) | marine metagenome | isolation source: saline water (ENVO:00002010), including
AGCCCTAAAACTTACGCTTTATACTTAAACAAGTTAGCAGATAACGGCGGTGGTTACGAGCAGAGAGGTTTTAACCAAAAATTTGGCGCGGTATCTTACTTAGGTGTAGCGGTTAATATGGCACAAGGTATGCCAGACGACGCTATTATTTTAGCTAGAGTATCTAACTTATTTGTAGGTACTAACTTAGGTACTGATATGACAGAGATGCAAGTAATTCCTAGATACCAATACGACGGTAGCGACTTTATACAATTAGTAATGCGCTTTGGAATTGGTGTACAAGTTGGTCTTAAATCTGATTGTATTCTTGCAGTAAACGAAACTATCTAAGATAGTACGACTTATAACGGTAGGGCTACGCGCCCTACCTTTTTATAACCTTTTAAATATAAAAATATGAGTTGTGGAATAACGACGGGTAAAGCGATACTTTGCCAAAATGACGTAGGGGGTATAGACCAAATAGTATTACTAAACGGTACGGATAGTAATGTTATAAGTGATGTAACACTAACTAACGGAGTAGCTAGCCAAGTAACTACGGCAGATAGTGATATTTCAGAGTGGTACGTAATAGACCTAGATAAATATCAAAGTAATTTTAACCAAACTATAGTAACAAGCGATAGCGGGGTAGCATACCAACAAGACCTAGAGATAGTTTGCAGAGGCGTACAAGGTACTACTATTGATTTATTCGAGGATATAGTAGCGGGTATATGGCAAATTATGGTAAGAGATAATAACGGTATTTACTACCTATTAGACCATAAAAAAATGGCACGTTGTACGGGTGGGTCTTTTATTCATAACGGCGATACGGCACTATCTGACCCTATAGGGTTTACTTTGCAATTTAGCGCTATGGGTACAGTACCCGCTTTAAATATGACGGCAACGCCTACAGATCTCGAAAACGCTAGCGCGGTAAATGTTATAGAGTTTTCAGCAACTAAGATAACTCAGGCGTAATATTTTTTAATTAGTTAAATAAAAAAGGTGGTAGGACTTAGTAGCCTTACTGCCTTTTTTTATATTTACAATTATGAAGAGAAAAATAAAAAAAAGATATATAGGTAGTGTAATGTATTGCCCAAAAAAAACTATATTAAGTAACAATTTACCAAGCAATACTATAAAAGCTATATACAAAATTAACCCTAATTTATTCGAGAGTGTTAAGCCTAAAAAAAATACCGAATTACACGAACAAAATAACGGTTAATTACTCTAGTAAATTATTTAGTAATTCAATAAATACTAGTAAACCCGTTTTTTTACCGAACTCTACGCACCAAGTACCTACGGTATTAAGTGCACCTACCTATTATTTAATAGAATTTAAAGAGCAAACTACGGGTAAGGTATACGACACGTTACTACCTTTGGCGGGTTATTCAAGTAATGCTAGGTATATTATGTTTGACCTACGTATAGATCTAGCAAACTCTGAAACTGCTACAAGAACGGGCGTAATAGGTTTAGAAAACTCAGGAAAATACGACTATAATATATATGGCGTAATTGAAAACACACAATACCCCGCAGATACGCCAGGTATAAGCAATAAAAACGCGCGTGTACTTATAGATAAAGGGGTAGCTATGGTTTACGATAGTTACGACTTTACTAATACATATTATAACCCCGATAGGCAAACTATACCTACGGTAATATCTTATAAAAATGAGTAAGCTACATACATTTAATAACTCTTACGAGTATATAGACGATAGCGAAGTAGTAAAGAGCTCAGACGAGTACGTAAGCTACGGACAAAATAACGACTACCCTAACTATCTTATAGACTTATACCAAAAGTCTAGCGTTCATAATGCGCTATGTAATAGTATAGCGTCTTGGATATATGGCGACGGGGTAACAAGTCCTGACAAAGACGAAAAAGTAGAGGCATGGGCTAAGTTTTTGCAACTATTCGATAAGGGCGTAGGTAAAAACACTATACAAAAATGCGTTTTAGACCTTAAAGTACAAGGCGGTTTTTACTTGTCTTTATCTTATTCCCTAGATCGTAGTACTATAACAGAGGTAGAGCATATACCGTACGAGAATATGAGAACGGGCGAAGAGACCGACGGCAAAGTAGATTTTTACTACTATTCTAAAGATTGGAGTAACGTAAAAAAAGTAGGTTACGACAAAGTCAAAGCCTTTGACCCCGAACAAAAACACGCTTTCCCTAATCAAATAGCGTGCTTTAAAATGTATAGCGTAGGGTCTTACTATTACCCAAAGCCTGACTATCAAGGGGGACTAAATTATATTAACCTAGATAAGAACGTAAGCGAGTACCACCTAGCAAACATACAAAACGGTCTAGCGCCTAGTTTTTTATTATCATTTAACCAAGGTATACCTAGCGAAGAGAAACGCCGAGAGGTAAAACGCCAAATAGAAAACGAACTAAGCGGGTCTAAAAACGCGGGTAAGTTTATACTTTCATTTTCAGACGACCGAGCAAACGCGCCAGAAATTACGAGCTTTGCACTTTCTGACGCAGACAAACAATACCAATTTTTAAGTACAGAAATTACCAACAAAATTATGGTAAGCCATAGAGTAGTAAGCCCTCGTTTATTTGGGGTAAACTCTGACGGTGGCGGGCTTGGTAATAATGCCGAAGAGTTACAAACGGCTAGCGTATTATTTGAAGAAACAGTAGTAACGGGTTATAGAGACTTATTAACCGAGGCGCTAGAACTTATAATGTTTGAGGCGGGCGAGGGTATAAAGCTAGAGTTTGAAAGCGCGCAACCATTTACGGAAGAGTACGCAGAAGAAGAAATAATAGAGGACAATAGCGAAGTAGATAACCCTATGATAGAGGAAGAGGTAAGCGAAGAAGAGATAGAACAAGTAGACGCTAGTTATAACGGTGCGCAAATTAGTAGCGCTATAGATATTATAGCAAAAGTACAAGAGGGCGTTTTAACTGAAGAGCAAGCGATAGTATTTTTAATACAGTTTTTACAGTTACCGCCTGAAGTCGCTAAAGGTTTTTTTAAAGGCGACGATTTAGCGTTAAGTCTTTCAGCATACGAAAAAAAAAAGAAGAAACGCAACTATAAAACCCAAGACGATATAGACCGTACACCTACTAAGGGTATGGTAGAAGAGGCAAAACTAGGTTTAGCCTGGCGTAAAGAATATAAGCGAGGCGGTACAGAGGTAGGCGTAGCTAGAGCTAGAGATATTAGCAACGGTAAAGACCTTAGTATAGAGACTATAAAACGTATGTACTCTTACTTTGAACGCCACGAAGTAGACAAAAAAGGTAAGGGTTTTAACAAAGGCGAGAAAGGTTACCCTAGTGCGGGGCGTATAGCTTGGGCTCTTTGGGGTGGCGACGCGGGGCATAGTTGGAGTAGAAAGAAAGTAAAAGAGGTAGCTAACCTAAGCGAAAACGTACACCTATGCGACGAGGACGCTAACTTATGGCTAGAGTATTTAGACAAGGTAGGCGAGGTAGTAAATACTAACGCTTGGGAACTTGTAGAAGAAACAGAAGTAGACGACACGCAACTAGAGGCGCAATACCATAACGAGCCGTATAAGTTTTTTAAACGATACGCTAACCCCGAGGAAAAAAGTAAAACCGATAAGGGGCTATTTAAAGTACGTTATAGATATAGTAGAAACCTAAGTAAGAATAGCAGACTATTCTGTAAGAATATGGTAGCAAACGCAAAGCTAGGAGTATCTTATAGGTACGAGGATATTATACAAATGGGTAAAGAGGGTATAAATGGCGAGTTTGCGCCCGAGGGTAAAAGTACTTATTCTATATGGGAGTGGAAAGGCGGAGTATATTGCCACCACAAATTTATACGCCAAGTATGGAAACGTAAGAGAAACGCAAGCGGGCAATTCTTACCGAACGACGGACTAAAAAACGATACAGAAGTAAGCCCAAATACAAGAGGTACAGGTATTACAAACCCTAGGGGGTGGCGTAGGTCTAGTACCCCTACAATAGATTTACCAAATAGAGGAAGTTTAAAACATAAAAACAAGTAATAAAATGGCGTTAGATACAAGACAAAAAAGTAAAGCTAGATATTCTAAAAGAGGCATAGCCGAAACCGTAACTACTCACGATACTAATAACATAAGCGATCTACCGTTTAATCTTTTTGTAGGTACGGGCGGTAATTTAAAAGTATTAACCGAGGACGGGCAAACCGTTACTTTAAAAAATATAGCAAACGGCACGTATATTGATTTTATTAAAGTAAAAAGAATTTTTAGAACAGATACAACCGCTCGCGATATTGTAGCAATATATTAATATTATGGCACTACCGACACAAGTAATATTTGTAGATGCTGACTATATAAAAGCATATAGTCAAGTAGGGGGAAGTATAGACGAAAAATATTTTTTACCCGCTATACTAACCGCCCAAGATAAGTATATACAACCTATACTAGGCACTAACTTATACGACTATCTTAAAACTAATATAGCTAGCTTGCCTACTGCATACGCTACGCTTATGGATAATTATATAAGACGTACGGTTATGTATTGGACTTTAGTAGAGTTATACCCTTATTTATCTAATAAGGTTTTAAATAGCTCTATATCTCAAATAAGCGGGGATAACGCTACGCCTATTTCTAAAGCCGAGGTAGATAGCCTTATAGCTAAAGAACGCAATAACGCGCAATTTTATAGCGAGCGTTTAATAGACTATTTACAAAATAACCAAACTACTCTAGCAGAATATAACGCGGGTAGCGGTGCGGATATGAGCCCTATAACTACAATTTACTACGAGAACGGTTTAACTATTTCAGGAGCGCCTATGTATAACCCGTACACGTGGATAAAACCCAAAAAATAATGGGGCGACCTAAAGGCAGTAAAAATAATAAAGAGCAGTACGAGAAATTACTAAAGCTCTACCTAGAAAAAAAAGGTAAAAAATGCAAGACAAAGTAGACACGTTTATATTCAACGTAATAAATGCTGGCGCAGTAGGTATTACTTTTGTAGATATTGAGCAAGTGCTAACGATCTTACTACTTAGTACGGCTTTATTATATAACATTAAAAAGCTATTAGATAAATGAGTAAAGATTTAGAGACTTTAAATATATCGGTAAAAAGTATTTTATCTTTTAGCGCTATATTGTTTTTATTGATTGGCGAGTATATAGTATTAAATAAAGAAATAGAAGAGGCTAAACGCCTACCTATACCTACAGTAACTACAGAGGCTTATAAGTACGATAAAAAGTATTTAGAAAAAGAGATAGCAGAACTAAAAGAAGAGGTAGAAAAATTAAGTAAAAGACTTAAAAAATGATTTTAAAATATTTTAAACCTAAAGAGTTTACTTGCGACGGCGTAGAATGTTATAGCAAAATGGACGAAGAGCTTTTAAGTATGTTAGATATAGCGCGCCAGACGGCGGGTATACCTTTTAAAATTAACTCTAGTTGGCGTTCAGAGGCTAAGAATAAAGCCGTAAAAGGTAGTAAAAATTCGAGCCACCTACGAGGCTACGCGGTGGATATTAAATGTAATAACTCGGCGGATAGGTTTGTTATGTTAGACGCTTTAACTAGCGTAGGTTTTAAACGCATAGGAATAGCTAAAACTTTTATACACGTAGATAACGACCCTAGCCTACCCGACGGCGTTACGTGGCTTTATTAATGGGGTGGGAAATTTCAATAGGATTTTATACGGGTATACTCTTAGGGGTATACTCTCAAAGATACCAAGACGGTAGCGGGCATTTTATATATATGCCTTTTTGTTTCATTTGTTTAGATATATACAATGATTGAATTTATTAGTAATAATTGGGGCGAGCTTATTATTGGCTTGCTAGCGTTTGCTAAAATTGTAGTAAACCTTACACCAACTGAAAAAGATAACAAAGTATTTGCTTTATTAGATAAGGTTATTAATTACTTTGTAAAAGATCGCCTTAAATAATGCACCCGCTACTTAAAAATATAGGTAAAGTAGCGGACGTATTTAAAGAGGGACAACGTAATAAAAAATGGAGTGCCAAGCGTAGCGTATCGGGTGTACTTGTAACGGCAAGCGTTACCGATATGGCGACCAACGGACTAACCGAGTACAACGTATTACTATCTTTTATTGCGGTATTGCCTTTGTGCTTTAGCGTGTTTAAGAATGAATAAGCCCGATAGTTACAACCGCATGAGGTTAAAACCTGAAGAGGTAGACCTTATAAAAAAACATAGGGGCGAGTACGTAGAAAATATAAACGGTAATAGCTTACTAGATTTACACCTAAAAGAGCGGGGGATAGATAAAAAAGACGTCGTAAGCGTTAAGCATTGGCAGAACTTTAAAGGCGAGCCACGTTTTAGCGTTGTAACAAAACAAAACCGCGACGACCTAGCACTATTTAAAAAGGTACAAGACTACGTTAAGGCACACGCCCCAAGCTATAAATATATACAACGTAAAACTAAGGACGGGCACTTATTAGTTATAAACCCCGCAGACGTTCATATAGGTAAATACGCTAACGCTTTAGAAACTGGCGACGAGTACAACGTAGATATAGCAGTAAAACGCGTTTTAGAGGGCGTACAAGGGCTTATAAATAAGTCTAAAGGTTTTCATATAGATAAAGTTTTATTATGCTTAGGTAACGATATACTACATATTGACAACGTATATAATACTACTACAAAAGGTACGCACCAAGACACCGACGGCGGTAAATGGTGGGAGTTTTACGACGTAGCCTTAGATCTATACGTAAAAGTTATAGAGATGCTACGGCATATAGCCCCCGTTGATTGTGTGCACTCTATGAGTAACCATGATTACCAAAGCGGGCACTACCTAGCTAAGACTTTAAAAGCGTGGTTTAGAAAAACTAAAGACGTAAGGGTAGACGCGGGCGCGTCGCATAGAAAATATTATAAGTATGGTAATAGCTTAATAGGTTTAGAGCATGGCGACGGTGCTAAAGTTGATAACTTACCTTTACTTATGGCTAACGAACGCCCTACAGATTGGTCTAGTACCTTGTATAGATATTGGTATTTACACCATTTACACCACAAAATAAAATATAAATATAGAGACGCTAAAGACTATATAGGTGTAACTATTGAGTACTTACGTAGCCCCTCGGGGTCGGATAGTTGGCACTCTCGTAAAGGTTATACGGGTAGCAAAAAAGCAGTAGAGGGTTTTATACACTCTAAAAAAGACGGACAAATAGCCCGCCTTACTCACTACTTTTAAGTTAAAAAAAAACGCCGAGCTCGTAAGAAACTCGACGTAATTAATAACTAACTAAACCCGTCAGACGACGAAAAGGGCGGGAATATAATAATAATTTTTTAATAAAACAAACACCGCCCTAGACCCCTAGTGTTTTAGGGTTTTTTTATTTTCTCAACTTTTTAATACCAATATACTACAGAAAGGTGTAAATCTCTTAAAACGCTTAAAAATAGCTTTAAATTAAACGCGTTAAAATGTAAATATTTTTTTACATTTCATTAGCTTAAACGTAAATTATTATTTACATTACGCAAATATTAACTAATTAAATTAAAGCTATGAAAAAAGCAACACACCGAGAAAGGCTACTAGCCTATTTTGAAAACAACAAAAGCATTACTACAATGCAAGCATTTACAGATCTAGGCAATACCCGTCTGGCGACTTACATACACAACCTAATAAAAGAGGGTTACGTAATTAGTAAGAAAAATAAAAAAGTAACTACTCGATACGGTTATGAAACTACAGTAACCGAATATACTTTAGTATCAAAACCTAACGAGGGTATATTTGGCGACGCAGTAGGCGAACTTAACGAAATTATAGCCAACGTATTTAAACCTTTTAATAACGTAAAATAGGTAAAATGACACAACAAGAGAAAAAAGGACTACTAGAAAATGTAGTACACTTACTAGAGGGTATACACGAAAACACCCCGACAAAAGCAGACCCTCAAAAAACACTAGTAGAGGTATTAGCTAAACATTATAACGAGAATAGAATAACGCGTATAAGATTAAAATACGCTATAGATAAACTAAAAGAACTACAACCACACTTAAATAAATAAATTATGAGCCGATTATTTGAACAATTCGTAGAGCAAGTATTTGCTAACAACCCGTACGCGTACGCCGACGAGGTACAAAAAGAACTAGACGTAGCAGAACAAGAGCACAAACACAAACAAAAGCGCCTTAAACTTTGGTTAAGCGGTAAAGTAACGCTATTAAATGGCGGTACGGTAGAGGAATGGGTAGCACTTGGTAGACCTAAAAACCCTAACCTATGAAAGTAAGACTAAGAACTAAGCGCGGGCTCGTACATAATTGCGAGACCCCGAAGGCTTGGGCGGTTAAGTGCTCGGGTCGTATGGTATTTGTACCTAAAAGTAAAAGCGTACTAACACCCGTAGAGAGTAGTAAGTATATTAACGGCGGTCAAGAGGAGTATTTATATTACGACCTTGTAGTATCTAATAAATTTTTACAAGGTAAAGACGATCTTATAGAAACTCTAACGGATATTTACCACCTTAATAAAATGTTACATAGTAATAAAAGCGACGTACCATTTGTACAACCTACTAGAGAGGTAGACTATGAGCGTAAAGCCTTTGACGATTTAGCAACACATAAAGAAAGGTTTAGCTATGACGATTGAAACACGTAAAGAGTTTATTTACCGTATGCTATCAATGATAAGCGAGGTACAAGACAAACCTAATTTTAATATAAAGGACGTAGTAAACCTACTAGAATTTCAGCTACACGCTAGAGACGTACAAGTAGCTACGGACTTTAAAGAGCAAGCCCTTAGTAAGTTTAGTTTGTCGGGCTTGCATAAAAACAGTTATAAAGAACTAGACAAATATTTTGACCTAATTTTAACTAATTATTAAACCTAAATTTTAAACAAATGGCAGAAATTAAAAACGGTACAGTAGAGAGCGTACAACAAAACGGTACTTGGAGTACTAAAGACGGCAGTAAAACCTTTTATAAATTCGAGGTATCATTTCAGGACGGTACAGTAGGGGAATACTCTAGCATACATAAAGAGCAAAATAAATTTGAGGTAGGTGCTACCCTAGATTATGAATACCAAGGCGGTAAATTCCCTAAGATTAAACCCGTATACGCTAAACCTAGCGTACCTTATGGTAACCCCTCGCGTAGCTTTGGTAAGTCTGACGACGTGCAAGTAAAGATAGTTAGACAAAGTATGTTAAAAGCCTCGGTAGACTTTTGGGCTATTACCCCACAATTAAAGCCAACGGTAAAAGATATACTAATAACGGCTAAAAAGTTTATAGACTTTGTAAATGAAGAGGATAACCTAGAATTTTCTGAAGAGTTTACGCATACGGGTAAAAGTTTAGAACAAGCTGACCTAGAAATTGCGCAAAATACCGAGCATTTAAAAAGCGATTTACCCTTTTAATTAGAGCCCCTACGGGGGCTTTATTTTTTTAAACGTAAAAATATACACAATGAATATATACACGCCTAAAACAAAACAAGAGCTATATTTATTTAAGCATTTTAGCAGTAAGTCAGAAATAGCCAAAGCTCTAAAAGTAACACGTCCTACAGTAGATAAAATATGTAGCGAGCCTACGTATTTTATTAAGTACGCTAGTCAAATATCAAAAGCAACTAAACAACCTTTTACAAAGGTTTTAAAGGCTTTAAATAATGGTTTATAGTTTTCACACCGAGCACGCCAGAAGATACGGCGTAGACGAGGCTATAGTAATTTATAACCTTTTATTTTGGATAGCTAAGAATAAAGCCAACAATAAAAACGAGTACGACGGTAGTACATATACCTACAACTCTATAAGCGCGTTCAGGTCTTTGTTTCCTTTTTGGACTGAAAGACAAATAGGTAGAATACTTAAAAGCCTAGAAACTCAAAACGTAATAAAGGTAGGTAACTATAATAAGGCTAAGTACGACCGTACTAAATGGTACGCGTTCGTAGACTATGACACAATATACCAAACGGTAAAAAGCAATATACCGAACGGTAAAAAGGAGTTTACCAAAACGTCAAAAGCAAATAACCAAAAGGTAAAACCTATACCATATACTAAAACTACAGATAGTAAACCTAATAATAATAGCATATATACGGAGTGCGTTAGCGTCTACGACGCTTTTATTAAAAAAAGGTTAGATATGCCCGCAAAGATTAACGGCGCAGAGGGTAACGCTTTAAAACAAATTATAGCATACTTAAAAAAGTCGGCGAGCTCAAAAGGTTTGAACGACGATACTACTATAGACGGGTTTAGGTATATACTAAACAGTTGGGACAAGCTAGAGCCGTTTCTACAAAAACAGATTAAGCTAACCCAAATAAACAGTAATTTAACTAATATCATAAACGACTTAAAAAATGGACGCGGACAAAATAAAGCAAGCGGTAGCGCTCTTAGGGACAAGCTCAAAGCAAAGTACAAGTAATTTACCTAGCGCAGTAACAACCTTTAACGAGGTTAGCCTAGTAGATAACCCTAGAGCTTTTAAAATGCAAGTACTAAACCTAGACGAGAATAGCCTAGCACATATAATATTAAAGCATAAGCCCAAGAGCTTACTAAAAATAGCTAAAGAGCAAGGCAACCAAAAGGTAGTAGATCTAATTAGTATACTTATTATAGAGGTGCTAGAGTGGTTTAATGTTAAAAACTCTATGAGCGACACGCAAATAGTAGACGCCTCGTATATGATATACAACGACTTTAAAAGGTTTAACCTATACGATATAGGGCTTTGCTTTAATCGAGGTAAAACGGGTAAGTATGGTAAAGTATACGACCGTATAGACGGCGGTATATTATTTGAGTGGCTGACTAGGTACGATATAGACCGAACGGGTAACATAATTACAATACGAGAACAAGAGAACGCACTACATAAACAAGCATTTAGAGAGCGTAGTAGTGAGACAACTATAAAAGACTTTTTAAATGCTAAAAATAGGTACTGATTTTTCGGGCATAGGTGCACCTGAGACGGCGCTAAAAAGATTAGGTATACCTTACGAGTTAATATTTGGGTGTGAAATAGATAAATACGCGCGCGCTAGTTATAACAAATTACACCCTACCGCAAATATTATATATAACGATATAACTACTAGAGATTTTAACGAAGTGCCTAACCTAGATTTATACGTTGCGGGTTTTCCTTGTCAGAGTTTTAGTGTGGCGGGACAACGTAAAGGTTTTGACGACGTAAGAGGTAGTTTATTTTATAACGTAGCTAGCTTTATAAAACATAATAAACCTAAAGTATTTATATTAGAAAACGTAAAAGGTTTACTGTCGCATGATAGCGGGCGAACATATCAAACAATAACAGACCTTTTAAGTAATAACGGCGGTACTCTAAACTCTCAACTAAATATAGACGTATTTAACGACGGTTTAGGTTACCACGTTTATACTAAAGTATTAAATACAAAAGACTACGGTATACCGCAAAATAGAGATCGTATATTTATAGTAGGTTTTAATTACTGGCGAAAGTTTAATTTTCCTAAAAAAGTAAATTTAATGTTATCTATAAAAGATATACTAGAGGATAATGTAGACCAAAAGTATTATTTATCTGATAAAATTATTAAGGGTTTTAAAAAACATAACAATAGACATAAAGAAAAAGGTAGTAATTTTATTTGGAAACCTAAAAACGAAAACGATTTAGCTAATTGTATTAGAGCAAACGCTAGTTTATGCCCTACTGATAATACTATTATAGAAAAAACTACAAAAAAAATTAGACGTTTAACCCCTTTAGAGTGTTGGCGACTACAAGGTTTTAACGACTTAGAATTTAAGAAAGCCCAAAAAGTTAATAGCGATACACAACTATATAAGCAAGCGGGTAACAGTATAACGGTAGACGTCCTAGTAGAAATATTTAAAAATATATACTTAAAATAATATTTAATTGTAAAAGTTTTTTTACATTTGAATTATTATTAACTAATTAAACTAAAAAAATGGACACACAAAAAAGAGCTAAAGACCTATACGCACTTATAGACGCTATACATGGTTTAAAAAGTGAGCAAGGCGTAGACGCTTTAATGTACTACAATACTAAAGCGGGCGACGGTTACCTAGCTTTACTAGAGCAACTAGGCAAACTAGACAAAGACCTACATAAAAACGCAGTAGAAGAGGCAAAAATGTACGGTATAATAGAATAAGCCTAATACTTATAGCATAATTTACATAGTCTAATGGGACAAAGTTTATGCTACTAAACCCTTACCTTAAACGGTAGGGGTTTTTTTATGCGCTTAAAATTAGGCGTTTAGCTATTGTATAGGTATAATTTTTGTAGTAATATAGGGCTATGAAAATTAAGAGCCGTAAAGCTGACGAGTATACCCTACAAAAAAACGTCTGTATATACCTAGATTTGCAATATAAAGACGTATTCTATAACGGTAGCGCGGGCGGTCAATATCAAAAATACGTAAGCCAACGCGTGAAAAATAAGGCTTGCGGTTACAAGTCGGGTTTTCCCGACCTTTTTATATATGAGCCTCGCACTATTGACGGGGTGCTATATAACGGTCTAGCCTTAGAACTAAAAGTAAAAGGCAACTACCCAAGCACTAACCAAAAGAAAGTACTGGCGATTTTAAACGCTAAAGGATATAAGGCGGTAGTATGTACGGGGCTAGAGCAAACACTAGAAACAATAGACAACTATTTAAAAAGCTGATATATGCCTATACCTAAACCAAAAGCTAACGAGAGTAATAAAGAATTTATAGATCGTTGTATGACAGACGAGGTAATGACAAGCGAGTATAAGAACGAAAAACAAAGGCTAGCTATATGTAGTAGCCGTTTAAAACTAAAACCATTAAAAGGCAAACGATAATAGAGGCACTTTACGAGCATTTTAAAGAGCTCGTACATTTTGCTACGCCACTAACAAGAGATAAGGGGCTAGCCGAGGACGTAGTACAAGACGTATACCTACAACTATTAACTAGCGATACTAACCGTTTACTATGGATATACTCAGAGGGTGGCGGTCTAAATTATCTAAAAAAAATAGTAGCCGTTCGAGTGCTTAGTAAAAAGTCGCAATTTTACCGTAAGAGAATTCTATATAATAAAAACAAGGTAAAGACAGATATAAACGATTTAGAGTACTTTTTAAATATAAAAGCACCTGACACACCCCAAGACTATAAAGAGCGTTTAAAACAAACTTTAGATAATACCCTAGAGACGTTTAACTATTACGAGCGTAATTTATTTTTATTATACTATGAGGGTAACCTAACTTATAACGAACTAGCAGACGAGACAGGTATACCTAAAATATCAATATTTAATACAGTAAGGAAAGTTAAAACCAAATTAAAAGACTTAGTAAATGTTTGCACCGACTGACGTACAAAACCAAAGAGTAACAACTTGCCGTAAGTGTAAGTTTTTTAAAAAGAAGAGTAATACTTGTGGTACGCCAATAGTAGGCGATACGGTAAAGTATAGAAAAAAAGAATATAAACTTTGCGGGTGCTTTATGAATATAAAGACTAGACTAAAGTTTGCACAATGCCCACTAGGTAAATGGAAAGAAGAGACAAGCATAACAGAGGCGGAATATAAAGAACTAAAAGAACTATTAAGCTATACAGTAGATAAAGTAACAAGAGAGCAAAATAGACGTATAGCTATACTACATAGGAAGTATCTAAACAGTAACGCTAAACCGTCTAGTTGTGCCCCATGCGTAATAAAATTAATAAACGATTTACACCAAGTTATAGAACAATACGAGAAGTAAACACGTCAAAGAGACATAATTTGACATAAAATTAAAGCTATGATTTATATATTTATTTTAATACCGCTTACTATAGCGGTTTACGTATACACCTATAAACTATTAAATAAAGACTAATATAATGGGATTTAAAAAAGGCAACCAATTAGCGGGCAGTCGTAAGGGTATACCTAATAAAGCTACTAAAGAAATACGCGAGGCTTTTAAATTATTGGTAGAGGATAACCTTGACAATATGAAAGTTTGGCTATCTGACGTAGCAGAGGACGACCCAGAGAGAGCGCTAAATATCTTATTAAAAATGAGCGAGTTTGTAGTACCTAAACTACAACGCCAAGAGATAGAGCACGAAATAAGAGACAAGCAAGTAATAATAAACGTATCAAGTACAGACGACGAGTAAACTAGTGGAAACCCAAGCCGTAAATATTAAACTATTCCCTAAGCAATTAAAAGCATTAAAAGTACTAGAGGACAGTACAACGACCGAGTTACTTTATGGCGGTGGTGCGGGGTCAGGTAAAAGCGCTCTAGGGTGTTTATGGCAAATATTCAGACGGTTACAATATGCGGGTACTAGGTCGGTTATAGGTAGATCTGTATTAAAGAACTTAAAAGCCACTACCTTAAATACGTTTTTTGAGATGAGCGAGCTAGTAGGCTTAGAGCCGAACGTAGACTTTAGGTATAACGGTCAAGACAGTACTATAACATTTACTAACGGCTCTATAATATATTTAAAAGATTTATTTAAACAACCAAGCGACCCCGAATTTACAAGCCTAGGGGGTTTAGAAATTACTGACGCTTTTATAGATGAGAGCGCAGAGGTAACAGAAAAAGCAGTAGATATACTAAAGAGTAGAATACGTTATAAGCTAACCGAAAATAATTTAATACCTAAAATACTATTAACGTGCAACCCGTCTAAAGGGTGGCTATATACAAAGTACTACCGTCCTGACGTAGAGGGTAAGCTACCCGACTATATGAAGTTTATAAAAGCGCTAGCTACTGACAACAAATATTTAAGCCCTCACTATATAAGCCAACTAGAAAAACTAGACCCTCTAACAAAGTCTAGGCTATTGTATGGTAATTGGGAATATGCAGACGACGACGCGCTACTATTTAACTATAACGCCCTAGGCGACTTATTTACTAATACCTTTATAGAGGGCGGTACTAAGTATATTAGCGTAGACGTTGCTAGGTTAGGTAGCGATAAAAGTATTATATGCGTATGGAACGGCAAACGCTTAGAGCATATAGTAAAGCTAGATAAGAATACTATAACACAATTAGCCCAACGTATTAAAACCCTGGCGAACGAGCATCGCGTACCTTTTAGCAAAATAGTAATAGACGCTGACGGCGTAGGCGGGGGCGTGGTAGATATGTTAAGCGGGTGCGTATCATTTGTAAACGGGTCGAAAGCCTTAAAGGGTCAGAACTACCAAAACCTTAAAACACAATGCTACTATAAATTTAGCGAGGACGTAAATAACGGTAGAGTATATATAACAAATACTAAATATCGTAAAGAGATAATAGAAGAGCTAGAAGTAGTAAAGCGCGACAAGGTAGACAAGGACACGCAAAAGCTAGCTATAGAGAGTAAAGACATAGTAAAGAGTAAGCTAGGACGTAGCCCCGACTTTGCCGACGCTATTATTATGCGTTGGTGGTACGAGGCTAAAGGTAACTACGGCGACTATGCTATTATTTAATAACTTTTAACTAAAATAACCTTTGTATATATAGAATGAAAAAAGAAGTAATACTAAACGTACCCCAAAATTGGGGCGAGGTGGCGCTAGGCAACTATCAAAAGTACGTAGAGACTAGCGAGAGTAAAGACCCTACCGACGTAATATATAATACTATAAGTAGCTTTTGTAACGTACCTACGGAAGTAGTAAAGCGTTTTAAAATAAAGGACTTAAAAAAAGTATATAACAGTTTAAACAAACTAATAAAGGTAGAGCTCAATAAAACCTTAATAAGTAAAATAGAGTTAGACGGTGTAACCTATGGTATGCACCCTAATTTGGATAGTATGACTTTTGGCGAGTATGTAGACATTGAAGAGTTTACCAAAGAAAATATAGGCGGTTTTCATAAAGTACTAGCGGTATTATACAGACCAATAACAGAAGAGCAAAACGGCAAGTATAATATAGAGCCGTATGAGGTTAAACACCAAGACAACGCCGAGAAATTTAAAGCGGTTAATATGGACGTAGTAAACGGGCTTACGGTTTTTTTTTACAATTTAGGGACAAAGTGCTTGCTAACTTTCCAAGCCTCTATAGTGGAAACACCGACCCCGACGGGTCAGACGTCGCTAGAGCCTACGGGTGGTTTGGTATCATAGATACCCTAGCTAATAATGACGTAAGCAAATACGACGAAATAACAAAGCTACCGTTTAAACAATGCTTACTAAAGCTATGTTACGATATAGACAAAAACAGAGAACTAAAACGCAAGCGTAAAAAAAATGATAACGTACAACGGAATAATAGAGTATTTTAAAGAGGTAGCTAATAAACACACCCAAATAAATAGCTTTAGCTTTGGCGATATAGACGACGCAGACCTAGAGAAAATAGAAGAGTACCCACTATTACACGTAGGCGTTACGGGTGCAAATATTGACGAGCGGGTAATAAGCTACGATATTAATATAATGTTAATAGAAATAGTAGACGATAAAGACGACCGTAAAGAAAACGAAAGGTACGCCTTATCTAATACGCTACAAATACTACAAGATCTACAAACCGAATTTTTAAAAGGTAGTAGTATAGTAACGCCAGACACTAAACTAACGGGCAACGCTTTAGCGTGTAGCCCTATAACGGGTAACTATAACAACCGAGTAGTAGGGTGGTCTACCTTAATGACTATAGAGGGCGCTAACGAAAGCACCGCTTGTAATATACCTTACTTACCTATACTTAGTTGGGACTATCAAACACCTACCCCGCCTATAGCTACTTTAGTATCTAACGGCTACGCG
>CEPR01011755.1_pt1 | contig 16413 bp, 23 predicted proteins | sample 530431 | NCBI WGS metagenome assembly CEPR01 (sample SAMEA2620078, study PRJEB7988) | marine metagenome | isolation source: saline water (ENVO:00002010), including
CGAGAGACTCCAGAGGCGCTGCAAGGTTTCCACTCACCCAATATGCTGTTTTTGATTGATGAGGCATCTGGTGTCGATGACATCATCTTTGAGGTTGGCGAGGGTGCTATGTCAACTGAAGGTGCTAAAACTGTAATGACTGGCAACCCCACGCGCACATCTGGATATTTTTACGAAGCCTTCAATAAAATGCGCGATAGGTTCTTTACAATGAAGGTCGCATCATCTGATAGTACTCAGGTAAGTGAAACCTTCATGGAAGATATGAAGCTGAAGTATGGCGAAGACAGCAACATATATCGAGTGCGTGTCTTGGGAGAATGGCCCGAAGCAGACGACGATGTGGTTATTCCGCTTCACATCTTGCAAGCTGCCGCAGAAAGAAAACAAGAAGCAGCAGCTACCACGCCTGTTGTTTGGGGTCTTGACGTGGCACGTTTCGGTACGGACAAAACTGCTCTATGCAAACGAAAGGGTAATGTTGTAGTAGAACCTATCAAGACTTGGCGTAACAAGGACTTGATGGAAATATGCGGGATTATCCTCAATGAATATGAAGCAACTTCTTGGTCTGAGCGCCCTGCTGAAATACTGGTTGATAGTATCGGTCTTGGTGCTGGGGTTGTTGACCGCCTCATGGAACTTGACCTCCCTGTGCGTGGTATCAATGTCGCAGAGTCCCCTGCAATGGGAGACAGATATGGGCGGCTCAGAGATGAGTTGTGGTTTCTCGCAAAGGAATGGTTCGAGTCGCGGGACTGTACAATTCCGCCGCAAGAGGAATTGATAGATGATTTGTCCAAGCCGCGATTCAAGTTTACGTCTAATGGTAAACTAAAAGTTGAAAGCAAGGATGAGATGAAGAGGCGTGGTTTGAACTCGCCTGACCTTGCAGACTCCTTTTGCCTGACCTTCGGTTCTCGCGCTTCGATTGCAAAGTCTGGCAGCGCACATAAATGGAATCGTCCTCTAAGTTATGACAAAGCGAACTGGGTAGTCTGATGGCGTATATTGAGTTTGAAGAAGGTGCAGAAGAGTTTGACATCTTGGTTGCTACCCTTGAGGGCATACACTCTACGGGTATGGACTGGGATGACCTATTGAACTTGACCTTGCTTGCATCTGCGTATTGTGGTCAAATGGCAGAGATTTCGCCTGATGAATATATGGAGATTATTTCTTCTATTCGGGTAACGGAAGATGGAATTTATGGAGAGGCGTGATGGCTAAGAAGGTTGTGGTGACTTTTGAACCGCGAACACCTGTGCGCCGCCGTCACAAAAAACGTGGTCTGCACATTCGCAAGAAGCTCGGCCCGAAAAGTAATATGAGGATTCGCTAATGGCTATCGTGTATCGTGGTGAGCGTTTTGCTGGTTACAACAAACCGAAGCGCACCCCCAAGCATCCGAAGAAGAGCCATGCGGTTCTAGCAAAAGAAGGTGATAAGATTCGCCTCATTCGTTTTGGTCAGCAGGGAGTGCGTGGTGCTGGCAAAAATCCTAAAAGCAAAAAAGACAAGGCGCGGCGTAAAAGTTATTATGCTCGTCACAACGCACAAGGTAAGCCGACAAGTAAGTTGTCTGCAAAATATTGGTCACACAAAGTTAAATGGTAGGAGTTAGATATGCCTTATGGAAAAGGAACTTATGGTTCGCAAGTTGGAAGACCCAAAAGTAAAAATAGCAAAAAGAAAAAAGTTGCTAAAAAAATGACAAAGAAGAGGAAAGCATAATGGCTAAAGGCGTAGCTCATTATTTTCGTGATGGTACTCGCCATAAGGGCGGTATGCACAAAATGCCAAATGGCGAACTTCACAGTGGCGCTCGACATACTGCGTCAAGTAAGAAACTTTATCACTTTGGCGAACTTTCAAATACTGCTAAGAAAAAGGCAAGGAAACGGTCATAATGTATGTTACTGTTTACACACGCAACCGTGCTGCGGAAAAAGCAGCAGCATTGGAGGCGGAGAAGGCAGCTAAGAAGGCTGCACCCAAGAAACGTGGTCGCCCACGCAAACAAAGGACAGAGAAATGATTTGCCCACATTGCGGTTACCCCAATCCGAATGGTTACACAGAGCGTTGCAAAGGCTGTCGCAAGCCGCTAAACGAAGCTCCTGTTGTTAAGGAAAAGCCGAAAAAAGCTAAACCAGCTAAAAAGGCTAAAACATCTAAGAAAGCATAGTCATGGCTAAAATGGACGATATTGAGTTTCAGTCAGTTGTTCGCAATGAGATTGAACAAGCGTTAGGTCACTACGATACGGAGTACTCGCAAGACCGTATTGATGCGATGGACTACTACTTGGGAGAACCGTTTGGCAATGAACAGCCAGACCGCTCTCAGGTTGTTAGCACAGAAGTATCTGACACGATTGAACACATCATGCCGTCCTTGATGCGTATTTTTACGCAGTCTGATGACTATGTGCGTTTTGTTCCACATGGGCCAGAGGATGTAGCCATTGCAGAGCAGGCGAGTGATTACTGCAACTGGGTTATCAATAACGATAACCGTGGCTTTGAAATCATGCACAACTGGTTCAAAGATGCGCTTATCCTAAAAAGTGGCGTTGTTAAGTTTTACTGGGATGAAATTATTGAAGTCGAAACAGAAGAATATGAAGGACTCAATGAAGACGAGCTAACTATCCTTCTTGCAGACCCAGAGGTTGATGTTGTCAGCCGCGATGAGCGCACTATTGGCGAAGATATGGAAGGGCCAGAGGGTATTGTTATTCCTGCGCCAGTTATCTACGATGTTAAGATTAAGCGTACTAAGAACAATGGTAATGTTCGTATTGAGAATGTGCCGCCTGAAGAGTTCTTAATTGGCAATCGTGCTAAGTCGCTTGAAGACGCTAACTTTGTAGCACATCGTTCAACAATGACTGTCAGTGACCTTGTTTCGATGGGTTACGACAGAGATGAGATTGAACAATATGCTGGATATACAGACCTCGACATTTCTGAAGAACGCACGTCACGCTTTGAAGACCTTGAGACAAGCGCCGCTCACGACAGTAACGACCCTACTATGCGAAATGTTCTCGTTACGGAATGTTATATTCGTTCTGACTATGATGGTGACGGGGTGGCTGAGTTCCGTCGTGTTCTTACAATAGGCGACGGTTATCACATTCTTGAGAATGAAGAGTTTGACCACATTCCGTTTGCCATTTTGTCTCCGATTCTGATGCCGCACCGCGCCATTGGTCGCTCTGTTGCAGAGCTTATTATGGATGTGCAGCTTATCAAATCCACCCTGATGCGCCAGTTGCTCGACAACATCTACAACACCAACAATGCCCGTGTTGTTGCTGTTGAGGGTCAGGTAAATCTCGATGACTTATTGACGAACAGGCCAGGGGGTATCGTGCGTACTCGTACCGCTGGTGCAGTACAACCCTTGCAAGTTCCAGAAGTTTCTTCTTCTGTATTTCCTGCGCTGAACTATATGGACAGCATTAAGGAGCAGCGCACAGGTATCTCCCGTCAGTCTATGGGGCTTGACGCTGATGCGCTGCAATCTACAACGGCTACTGCTGTAGCTGCTATGCAAGCTGCCTCGCAGGGTAAGATTGAAATGATTGCCCGTGTGTTTGCTGAGACAGGTGTACGAGCATTGTTCCGTGGTATCTTACATTTGGTTACAAAGTATCAAAACAAAGAAAAGATTATTCGCCTGCGTAATCAGTTTGTGCCGATGAATCCGCGTGAGTGGGAGAGTGCATATGACGTACAGATTAACGTAGGTCTTGGCACAGCGCAGCGCGACCAACAGATTGCCTTCCTTTCTCAGATTGCACAGAAGCAAGAACAAATTATTGCTCAGTTTGGCCCACAAAATCCAATGGTCAGCATGAGCCAATATCGAAATACTCTAGCAAAGATTGCTGAACTGTCTGGCTTTAAAGATGCTACCCAGTTCTTTGCACCGTCTGAGCAGATTGAAGCTGTATTGGCACAGCAAGCACAAGCTGCTGCTCAAGCTGGGCCGCAGCAAAACCCTGCTGTTGCTGCTGAGATGCAAAAAATGCAGGCAGAATTGCAGATGGAACAACAGAAAATGGAAATGGAGTTCCAGCTTAAACGTGAGAAGATGGCTGCTGAACTTGAGCTACGCCGTCAAGAGCTTGAGTTTGAGATGCAGCTTCGCACTGAAAAGCTACGCTCTGGTGTTGATACATCTTTAAATCTGCCTCGTGTATAAACACCTTGCCTAAAAAGCATTGTGTTGTATTATTGCAACAGTAGAGGAGACTGTTGATGAACGAAGGGAAGCGAAGGGAAGAACAAAACAGGGGTGAACGCGCCAAAGCATTGATGCGCGACCCTTTGATTGTGGAGGCGTTTGATGTACTTGAGGAGAAGTATATCAGCGCATGGAAAGATTCCTCGTCATCGCAAGATGAACGAGAAACGCTCTTTCAAATGTACCAAGCACTAATGGTGGTGCGAGGCCATTTGTCAGAAGTCATCGAGACAGGTGACTTAGCGAAACTGGAGTTAAACTCCAAAAGAATCCATAGAGGAGATTAGAAATGAGCGATGAACCCAGCACCCTGTTAGGAACTGGAGAGTCTCTAAACAAAGGTCAAGCTGTTGACCTTCTCTTGAACACCAACGCCCCCGAAGAGGCAAGCGAAGATGCTCAAGAGCCTGTAGCCGAAATCGAAGAGGTTGTTGAAACCGATGAGATGGAGGCGGCATCTGAAGATGAATTTGAGGTAGAGGACGCTGAAGAGCTACCCGAAGCCGATGAAGAATATGAAGATGATGATGAAGAGTACGATGTTGACGTATCTGAGATTGAAGAAGTCGAAGACGAAATAGAGTACTACACTGTGAAAATTGATGGTGAAGAGAAGAGCGTCACTGCTGACGAACTTGTCAAATCTTATCAGTTGGAACAAGCTGCACAAAAGCGGATGCAAGAAGCTGCTGAGATTCGCAAGAACTCAGAGGTTGAGGTAGCCGCCCTAGCGCAGCAGCGAGAGCAATATGCTCAAGCTTTGCAATCGTTGCAAGCACAGTTGGATAGCGCTGGAGAACAGCCCCAAGAGTATTGGGATAACCTCTACAGCGAAGACCCGATGGAGTATATGCGTCAACGTGAGGCCCAGCGTGACCGTAAGGATGCGATGGAAAAAGTAAAAGCTGAACAAACGCGCATACAAGAAGAGCAGCAACAAGAGCTAATGCAGCAGCATCAGGCTCACTTGGCACAGCAGCAAGAGAAACTTCTTGAGGCATTGCCAGAGTGGAAAGACCCTGAAGTTGCACAAAAAGAGAAGCAAGAAATTGTGACGTATGCCCAGCGTGTGCTTGGTTTTTCGGAACAAGAAGTTTCTAATATCGCAGATGCTCGTGGTGTTTTAGCTATTCGTAAGGCCTATCTTTATGATGAGCTTATGGCTAAGAAGCCAGTAGCTCAAAAGAAAGTAAAGAAAGCTCCAAAAGTCACCAAGTCAGGCAAACCAACGACCAAAGCCCAAAGTAATGCAAACCGCAAAAAACAGGCACTTGAACGCCTAAATAAAACTGGCAGCAAAGATGCTGCTGTGGATGTACTACTAGAGAGAATGAGGTCCTAAAATGGCTCAATTTACTACTGCCAATGCTATTGGCGAACGGGAAGACCTGAGTGATGTAATCACTCGCATCGACCCTGATGAAACCCCCATATTTTCTGCTCTTAAAAAAGAGACAGGAAACGGTGTATTTGTCGAATGGCAAGTACAAGAACTTGCTGCTGCTGTAGCAAACAACCACCAGAACGAAGGTGCTGACGCTTCTTACGCAACGCCGACTGCTACCACTCGTCTGGGCAACTACATGCAAATCTCGCAAAAAGACGCTCAAATTTCAGGTACTCTGGACGCTGTTGATAAAGCAGGCCGTGACCGTGAAACCGCCTATCAGAAAGTTCTGAAAGGTCTTGAGCTTCGCCGCGACATTGAAAAGTATTTGCACTCTGACACTGCACGTTCTGCTTCTGACCCGCGCAAAACTGGCACGTTGTCAAGCTGGATTACTAACGTATCTATCGCTAGTGACGAGACTGCTTTTAATGCTGGCGTTGGCGCTGGTACGCATGTTCCTTCTATGGACGGCACGAACCGCACCATGACTTTGGCAATGATTGACACCGCCATGCAGGCTGCTTACAGCGATGGTGGTCAGCCAAACATGCTGGTTGTTTCTCCGTCTAAGAAAGCCTCTTTCAGCGACTTGAATAGCGGTTCAGTTGCAACCAACCAAATCAACTATACTGCTCCTCGTGAAGCAGCTATCGTTGGTTCGGTTTCGCTCTATCTGTCCGACTTCGGCCAGCTAGACGTGGTAATTGACCGCTTTGCTTCAGATGACCGCGTGTACCTGCTTGACAGTGACTACGCTTCAATCTGCACATTGCCGAACCGTAACTTTGCGGTTCAAGACTTGGCGAAAACTGGTGACTCTGAGAAGTTCCAGATTATCACTGAGTTTGCGTTGAAAGTTTCAGCACCGAAAGCACACGGCGCTGTTTACAACCTGTCGTAAGTGTTAGGGGGTAGCTTCGGCTGCCCCCATTCACCTTAGGGGAGAAAGATGAAAAAACGTCTTGTACAAAAAGATTCGGTCACGGGTAGGGAAACGTGGGCGCATTTTGATGAAGAAGGTAAAATGATTTTCGAGAGCAGTCAGAATGTTGACGCTCTTATTGCTAATAACCGCGATGAGCGCAATGATTATCGCTCTGGAAGTATGCAAGGTAATACCCAGAGACATCAACAGAAGGTTGCGGAAATACCGACAGCATTGTATCATCAGCTAATTCAAGAGCTAGGGCAGCCAAAAGATAATCCTAAAGGCTGGAAAAAATGGCTTAATGACTATGACAATAGGTTCTTTAGAACGAGTGGCGGTAGAGTATAATGGCTATAACAAATTATTCCGAGCTTAAAACATCCATTGCTAATTTTTTGGCTCGTGATGATTTGACCACACAAATCCCTGATTTTATTTCTCTTGCTGAATCTCGCATGTCTCGTGAGATGAACGCTCGTAGCCAAGAGAAACGCGCCACAGCAACTCTTACGGGCGGTGATGCTTTTGTTTCATTGCCGACTGATTTGCGCTCTATTCGTCTTGTAAAGCTAAACACATCTCCAAAGGAAGTTCTTGAGTACTACACGCCAGCAAAGTTGGACGAGTTATATGCAAGCAATGCACAGGGCAAGCCTCGTGCCTATACCATTATAGGTAGCGAGATTAAGTTTGCCCCAGAACCAGATTCAGCCTATACGGCTGAGATTGTTTATATGGAAGGTGTTCCTGACCTTTCTGATAGCAACACAACTAACATTATTTTAACACGTCACCCTGACGCATATCTCTATGGCGCTTTAGCTGCGGCTAGTGTATATTTGATGGATGACCAGAAAACGACTGTGTACGAACAGTTGTTTACACGGGCTATTGACGAAGTTAAGCGCGAAGAAGAGCGCAGCAAGCAAGCTGGTTCTGCTCTTCAAATGAAATCTGATTATGGAGAATTAACATGAGCGCAATGAGTAATTACCTAGAGAATAAATTTCTCGACCATTTTTTAGGTACAAGCAGCACATCTGCTCCATCGGCAGTTTACATTGGATTACACACTGCCGACCCTACTGATGCTGGTACTGGTGCTGAGTTGAGTGGAAATGGTTATGCGCGTCAAGCTATGGCTTTTGGGGCAGCGTCATCTGGCACTGCATCAAATAGTGGCGCTGTTGAGTTTCCTGCTGCTTCTGGTGGTAACTGGGGTACAATTACGCACATTGGTATTTATGATGCCTCTTCCTCTGGAAACCTTTTATTTCACGCAGCACTAACAGCCTCTAAGACAATCAATGATGGTGACATCTTTAAGGTAGCAGCTTCGGGCGTTGACATCACGGCAGCCTAGTTATGGCTGACATTGTAGGGCCAAATCTTGAGCAGCTTGATAGCTGGGGTAATTTAGAACAAATACCCAACCAAGCGCTTGATGCTGCGTTTTGGAATACGCTTGCCCTACGAGAGGGGGAATCAACTCCCTCAACATCTGCATCTGTAGCCGCTGTTGGCTTTGGTATCTTTGAGAGTGCTGCCGCAGCATCTACAGCATCTACTGCAACTTCTGAGGGCATCCGCATACAGATTGGAGCAAGTAACATAAGTGTTACTAGCACTATTTCTGCTGAAGGAACTCGCATACAGTTTGGCGCATCCGCTGTTGTTGGGCCAGCTACAATGTCGGCAGATGGTGTGCGTATTGCTATCGGCGCTGCTCAACTGTCATCAGCGTCCACAGCCACAGCCGAAGCAATTAGATTTGCTGTTGGGGCATCAACCCCCTCTGTAAGTGCTTCTGTATCTGCTAATGGTATTCGTGTTCAAATTGGTGCATCATCTGTTTCTTCTTCTGCAAGTGTTAGCTCTGCTGGTATTCGTGTACGGATTGGTGATAGCTCCGCATCTACGGCTGCTTCTGTTAATGCAGAAGGTGGTTTGCTTGCAATCGGAGCATCTAGCCTGCAAGCGTTTGCAACTATCTCAAATGTAAGAGCTACCTTTGAAACCTTTGGAACATCTGCCCCGCAGACATCAGTTACGATAGCTTTGGATGTAGAAAAGTTGGGAGAATTGTGGGGTGTTATTGCAGCCGAAGGTGAGGTATGGTCTGAGGTAGCAGAACAAAATGAAATATGGGCAGAGGTATCTGTTGGTTCAGAAAGTTGGACACCCGTATCTGCTGGCCCTGAAACTTGGACAACTGTATCTGCTGGAAATGAAAGTTGGTTTGAACAATGATTAAGCTAGGACAATTTTTACCTGACCAGCCGCCTTATCAAAATGCTGGCGCAACTGTTGCAACAAACGTAGTTCCAGCAGCTAATGGCTACACTAGCCTTCCAGATGTTTTGCCTATTTCTGGTGCAACAAATAAATTTATTCGCGGTATGTTTGCGGCTAAAGATGACTCTGCGTCATCTGCAATTTATGTCGGAGATGAAAATTCTATTTACAAATTTGATTCCTCAAACTCTAGCCTTGTAGATATTTCTAAAACATCTGACGCATCATATACCACTGGTGATGGCTATGTTTGGCGTTTTGTTCAGTTTGGGGAAGCTGTTATTGCAACAAATTACAGCAACAATATACAGACCATAACAGCAGCAGGTGGTGGACGTTTTGCAGACTTGGGTGGAACTCCGCCAAAGGCAAAGTTTATCGCAGTCGTGCGTGATTTTGTAATGTGTGGTTACACGAATGATTCAACTGATGGTGAGAAGCCATATCGTGTTCGCTGGTCTGGCATTGGTGACTATGATAGCTGGGCTGTAAGTGCAAACACACAGGCTGACTTTCAAGACATCTCAGATATGGGTGCGGTGACTGGACTTGTTGGCGGTGAGTATGCAACTATTTTAATGGAGAAGGGTATTGTACGAGCGCAATATGTTGGCTCTCCGCTTGTGTTTGAGTTTGATAAAGTTCAGCTACAGCGCGGTTGTAAGATTTCTGGTTCAGTTGCCTCTATTGGTCGCAATGTATTTTATCTTTCTGATGATGGCTTTTATGTATTTGATGGTCAGTCTTCCAAGCCTATTGGCGCAGAAAAGATAAATAGATTTTTTCTGAAGAGGTTTCAGTCAAACAACTCTGCTCGTATGAGTGCTGTTGTTGACCCATCTCGTCAGATTGTTGTTTGGTCTTATCCTAGCGTTGACTCAGGGGATGGCTCACCTGATGAATTAATTATTTATAATTATGCAACAGATAGCTGGAGTACTGCTAATATTGGTCTGGATGCTATGGCTTCCCTATTTACTGCTGGTTATACTCTTGAAAACCTTGCTAATATTTCTAGTAGTTTGGATGCTCTCCCTAGTTCACTTGACTCAGCCGTTTATAAGGGAGGGGAATTTTTCTTTGCTGGAGCAAAGGACAAGAAGATTCAGACGTTTACTGGTAACAATTTGGATGCGGTTGTTGAGACTGGTGAGTTTGATTTACAAGCGGGTCGTAGTTCCCTTATTAACAATATTGTTCCGTATGTTGAGAACAGCAGCGGCACAACTGCTACAATCACTGCACAGGTTGCTTCTCGTAACTCTAACAATGCTGAAGTCAGCTTTGGTACGGCTTCGACGTTAAATAGTGACAATTTTTGTCCTGTTCGCTCATCTGGTCGCTTTCATCGTGTACGTTTAAACTTGAGCGGCAACTGGACAAATGTGCAGGGCATTGATGTTGACGGACAGATTAGGGGTCGCAGGTAATGGCTAATCAGTTCCGCAATCTTCCTAAGGAGGGTGGTTCACCGCGTCAGATTTCTGAGGTGGTAAACAATATTATGGAGGGCAAGATTAACTCTACAGGTGAGTTTACGATTAGCTCTGGAACTACAACAACAACTGTTAATGACCGTCGAGCAAGTGTAAACAGCATCATATTATTTGTTGGTCTTGGTAGTGATATTACACATTCTCACCCGTACATAAGCTCTCGTTCAAATGGTAGTTTTGTTGTGGGGCATTTGAATCACGGTCACGACACGAACATTGGTTACGTTATCATAGGTTAGGAAGAGAGTTATGGCTGAATTAAGTCAAAAGGATTATGCCAGAATTGGGTTTGAGGATTTTTTATCTTCTTCTGACAGGGACTTTCCGTTTGAGTTTGATGACATATGGCTTTTTCTCGAACAGAAGAGGGCTAAGAAAAGTTGGCAAGAAAAAATAAAAGAGTTTCAAGAAATTATTGAATCTGACGAAAACAATCTTGGAGATAATATGCTAAATGTTGTTATGCCCGTGGAGCATAACTTTACTGAGAAGCAGTACATTCGAGAGTTTCGCGCACCTGCTGGTCATGTTATTGTAAGTAAGATACACAACACCAACCATCCTCTTTTTCTTCTTGAGGGGGATGTAACAATTATTGAAGAGTCTGGTGAGCGCAGGATGACCGCGCCAACTTTTTCTTTAACTGAGGTAGGCACGAAACGTATCGTTTTTGTTCACGAGGATTGTTATTTTGTAACAGTTCATCCAGCGGAATCAACAACACCATTTGAAGCAGAAGAAGAAGTAGTGGCAAAAACTTTTAAAGATGTTAATATATCCCCAAAGGACTTGTCTAATTTAGACAATTTTATTGAGCAAGTTAGGAATACGCTATGAGTTTAGCAGCAGCAGCAACAGTAACAGGCGCAGCATTAACCGCAGATGCAATGACAGATAGCGCCAAGCAAGCGGGAACATCTGTTCAAAAAACTACTCCACCAGATTACATTGCTGGCGAGTACAGTGCGCTTGCAAATCAAATTAAAGATATTAGGCAGAAGGGTCTTCTTGAGGATATTCAGACCCTTTCCCCATATGAGCGCAGCCTTGTGGAAAGAGGCATGGGCATTGCTGCTGGCCCTGACCCATTTCAAGCTGCTGGGGAACGTGCTGTTTCTCAGCTTCTTGGTGGAGGTGGCCTTCTTGGTGAGGCTGCAAATATTTACAGAGATATTGGTGCTGCTGACTCTGGTATTGGTAGTCCTGCCTTTGAGACAGCTACTCAACGTGCAGTTGAACGCTCCCTTCGCCCAATAACCTCTCAATATGCTCGTGGTGGCCGTCTTGGTAGTGGTCTTATGGGAACTGCTATTGGGGAAACGGCTGCTCAAACTGTCGGCGATATTATGGCGCAAGCTGCACAGCAAGACATTGAAAACAGAATGAGGGCGGCTTCTGGACTTGGTGGTCTTGCTGGGCAACGTACTAGCGACATTGGTGCGGGGATTACGGGCGCTGCGGCTGTTGGTGATATGCCATTTACAAATATTCAGCGTGGCCTTGGTCTTGGCGGTCTTCTTAGTGGAGAAGAGTATGCCCTTAGACAAGCCCCTGTAACAGCGGCGCAAAGACTTTCTGATATTGTTCGTGCCTCAACTGTTGGTAGCAATGTTAGTCAGCCTTTGTATGCACCTCAAACTGGTAATGCGTTTATGGGTGCTGCTCTTATGCAATCTGCTCCTCAAATTGGTGAAGCGTTTGGTAGTCTTGCACAAGGAATTGGTAATTACTTTAATAAGCCAACTCCTAGTCCTATAGCTGCTGGTAGCACTGGTTCAAGGTCAGTTTTCGATAATCCAATGGGTTCATTTACACCTGCTGGCTCACCTACTGGCGGCGGAAACTTGGTTTATTAAGGTATTATTATGGCTCAATCTGTTTTTGATTACTTTACTGGTCTTCTTGGCATTGATGAGGATGAGCAGCGCCGCCGCTCTTTAGAGCGTGCTGTTGCAAGAGCGCCTCTCGACTTACAAAGAAACTATCAAACAATAGATGCGGCTATGGCATCTCGCACACCCGCTAGGGCGGGTATGTACCCTGAGATTGATGCTACTTTAGGTGGTTTACGACCCAGAGAAATATCAGCAATGTCAGATATGGAAGCAGAAATAGGCCGCAGGGCTGCTGGATTTTCTGAGGACATTCCTTCTGTTATGCAGCTTACACCAAATGAGATTCGAGCTATTGGAGCGCAAGGGGCTGTTAGGTCAGCCTTAGACCCCTCAAACTACTCTCAGTTTGTGGAAGAGTCTCCTGATGATACAGTTCTAGCTAGGGCAGGAAAAAAAACATTGGGTGCTATTGGTAATCTAGGTGGGGCTTTTCCTATGGCGGCAAAAGGTGCTGAGGATTTTATTCGTTATGCGATGTCTTCAGCAGATGACCCATATGAGCTTGAGGGGGTTCGTGTGGCGAGACAGGCAGAAGAAGCTGCTAAAGCAAGAGAAGCTGCGCTTGCGCCGTCAAACAAAGCTGCTGCTGTTGCTAAGAAAATTCTTGAAGGAACTAAGGCTGAAGACTTAACAGAAGAAGAGCAGATAATTGCTGGCGACCTTGTTAAAGATGCTCCAACATCTGCAACTAAGCCTACAGCAGCCGCACAACAGGCTGCATCTCAAGCTGGTTTATTAGCCCCACAGCCTCAATCTAAATTTGGTGGCTTGTTGGGAACAATAGCACAAAACTTGCAAGATGCCTTGATTGCTCAAGGTACTCTTGAGGCTGCTACGCCGCAGCTTGTCACAGCAAAGGACTTGGATAAATTAAGGACCATCACACCTCAAATGGTTATGGCTCAGTCCCAAAAAATTAAACAACAAAGGCAACAAAGAGAGGCTCAAGCTGCTCGTGATGCTATCTCAGCGCTAAAAGACCAGCTTGCCATACAACGTGACCTTAAAGGATTAAGCACGGAAGATAATAAAAAACTTGAGCGTGAAGCTGAGTCTATTATCAAAGCTCGTGATACGATTGGTTTTATTGAAGAAGCATTGCCATTAATTAGCCGCGCATCTACTGGCAATGTTTTTGCTCAAGGCACTCAGTTTCTTGCTGGCACACCAGCGTATGCGCTTGAAGCTGCTCTTAAACCTATTCGCGCAAGAATTGGCTTTGACGAGCTTACTCGTATGCGCCAAATGTCTCCAACAGGCGGTGCGCTTGGTCAGGTTTCAAATTTTGAAAACCAGCTTTTGCAAGCAACAAAGGGTAGTCTAGAAATTGGTACTCCTATTGAGACAATGCGAAGAAACCTACTTAATTACCGTGATGCACAAATGGCTATGATTCATGGCATTGTTGACAATCAGGGAAGATTAAGAAGGCTTGAGAGTCAAGGCGACCTTGATGAGCTTCGTGCTGGTAGATTTAGGGTTGCAAGAGAGTCTGATGCTGGCTCTTCACTTCAGTCAAATAGTATTATGAACTATAATCGTCAAACGGGTGCTTTTGAGTAATGCCACTTGTAAACACACCAGATGGCCTTGTTAATTTTCCAGACGATATGTCTGATGATGAGATTAAAAAGGTTCTTGAAGAGAAGTTTCCGCCTCTCAAAGAGCCAGAAGCGGCTGACTATGCACGAGCAGCATTTCAAGGTCTTACCTTTGGTTTTGGTGACGAGGCTGAAGCTAAGTATCGTGCATCTAAAAGTGGACGCTCTTATGAGGAAGAACTTAAAGATGTTCGCTCTGAAATGGAGGCCTTCAAAGAGGCTGCTCCTATTGCATCTGTAGCAACAGAGGTCGCTGGTGCTATTCCTTCTGCGATTGTTGGCGGCGGAGCTATTCGCGCAGGGCTAGCTGGTCTTGGCGCTCGTAGCGGTATTGTTGGCGGCGCTGCTGAAGGTGTTGTTGGCGGTGGCGCATATGCTGCTGGCACAGCAGAAGAGGGTGAGCGTCTGGAAGCTGCAAAGGGTGGCGCAGCGTTAGGTGCTGGACTTGGCGGTGCTTTGGGCGCGGTTCTTCCACCAATGTCAAGAGAAGCTAGGCAGCTTGTCCGTAGGGGTGTTCCGCTTACTGCTGGTCAGGCTATGGGTGGCTTGCCTCGTGCTTTTGAGCGTTCAGCAGAGGCGTTACCATTTGTCGGTGGTGTTGTTACTGGCGCTCAAAGAAAAGCTATTGCTCAATACAGCCGCATTGCCACAGAAGATGCTTTATCTTCTATTAAAGGATTTAAAAAGCTCCCTAAAAACATTACTGGAGATAAGGCTGTTGACAGGGGATTTGGAATTGTAAGCAGGGAATATGACCGAATTGTTCCTAATTTGGGAACATCTAGGGCTGTCGATGTGGAAAATATTATTGACTCATCTTTAGCAAGGTCGGTTCAGGAGTCTGTTCTTGATGAGGCAACAGAAAAAACACTTCGAAATGACGTTAGTAAGGTAAAGCAGCTTCTTTCTGCTAGGGATGGTAATCTTACTGGTAAACAAATTCATACTGCAATTAAGAAGATGGGTTCTGATGCAAACAAATTATCTAAGTTTGGTGCTGACCCAATGAATATGGAGCGAGGTCGTGCTTTACGCTCTATACAGCAAGATTTGTTTGGTTTCTTGGAGCAGAATAATCCAAAGTATGCGGCGCAGTTAAGAAACGCAAACGAAGCGTTTAAACGTATGCTTGTTGTTGAAAGGGCAAGTGTTTCCGCTATTAAAGAGGGCGGTGAGTTTGCACCGTCACAGCAGTTAGCTCGTCTTGCTTCTGTAAATCGGCGTGCCGCTGCTCGTGGGCAGGCAGAGGGTCAAGCAGATATTTTAGCTGCTAGAGAGATTCTTGAGCAAGGTCGTGCTGGTATTGCTCGTCCATTGCTTGAAGCTCGTCAGATTATGAGTGGTCTTGGCACAGCGGGTCTTGCTGGGACTGCTGGTATAGCCCCTGCTGCTGCTGGACTTGGAGCGATTGGCGGTGCATATTCAGGATTATTAGCGCCACAAATTAGGCGTTTATTTTCTACCTCTGCGGATGTAGGAAGAGGCGCTATCCCAGTTTATTCGGGACTTTTAGGACAGGAATAAAACTATGGCTAAGAATAGTATTAGAGATTATGCAAACACTGCCGCATCTAACACAGATGTGCAGAGTCAAAATATTGATGAGGGCTGTAGCCCTGCTGGCATCAATAACGCCATCCGTGAAATTATGGCTGACTTGGCTGATGTCAATGACGGCACTATCAAGCTTGTATCTCCGTCTTTTGATGCGGCAACCATTGGCAGCACAGCTATTGATGCCTTTCCATCTGGCACAAAAATGTTGTTTCAGCAAACTGCTGCACCGACTGGCTGGACAAAAGACACTACGCACAATGATAAAGCGCTAAGAATTACCAATGGCACTGTGGGTACTGGCGGCAGCGTAGCTTTTGAAACTGCCTTTGCAAGCCATACTCCTGCGGGTACTGTTACTGTTACTGTTGCAAGTCATACGCTGACTATTTCAGAAATACCATCTCACAGTCACGACATTGACTTGTTTGATGCGTCTGCTCCTAGCGGCACTAACCTTCGTGTGTCTGCCACCGACGATGTTGGCGATGAACGCACTGGAACACAGACTGCAACTACAGGCGGTGGCGCTGCTCACGGACACGCTGGCTCAACAGGCTCGTTTAGTGGCACGGCCATTAACCTTGATGTCTCATATGTGGATGTAATTATCGCAGCAAAGAACTAAGCTATGAAGCTGGAGGTCAAACATAACTGCCCAATAAATAACTTTGAGCCATGCAAACAAATGGAGTGTGCTTGGTTTATTGAGGTGCGTGGTATGCACCCACAAACGGGGGAGGAGATTTCAGAGTGGGGTTGTTCCATGTCCATGCTGCCTGTGTTACTAATAGAAAACGGCAGGCAGACATCTCATGCTGGTGCGGCAATAGAAAGTTTCCGTAATGAGATGGTGAAGGCCAATGAATTGAACACAGAGATTATGGCTGCTGCTGTTGAGGGGCGTAACCCCAAGCTGATAGAGGGCTGATATGACTAAATCAAATATCACAGAATACGATAACACAGCCGCCAACAATACCGACGTTCAAGATGTG
>CEPR01029650.1_pt1 | contig 16337 bp, 20 predicted proteins | sample 530431 | NCBI WGS metagenome assembly CEPR01 (sample SAMEA2620078, study PRJEB7988) | marine metagenome | isolation source: saline water (ENVO:00002010), including
AAATACTACATCATAATATTGATAACCTTCTAAACCACTACGTAAGCTATTCTGCTTGATAGGATAAGAAATCTTAAGCATAATTCTAGAGTCAAAACATTTAAGATTATTTTTGTAGGTCTCTAAAACATCTTTAATCTTATCAATACTAAACGTCTCGTCTTTATGATCATAAAAACTTCTCATAATACGAGACATATTAATACCTTTTTTATGAGCTTCTAAACTGACACTACCAGTAACACTTGTTTCAAGTTCAATAGTCTTACCATTTCGCTTTTTATATGTTAAAGGTAATTTAAAGTTATGAATACCTACTTGCTGAATAGGTACAGCAGCTCCTTGAATTAAGCTCGACGGTCCATTTTGAAGATCAGGTAATGAAGATATATACTTTTTTGTCGCATTAACTTTATCATCATAGACTCTGATAGGAGGAAAATAACTACTACTATATTCCTCTCCCATTATTTCTTTAGCAATAGCATCTTTTTCACCGGTTAGTTCATCATCTTCACCTAACCACTCATAATTAGAATCTTTTTTACTCATGTATATTAGTATTATATATACAATTTTATATTATCAAGAATAAATATCAATGTGAGAAAATTAAACCATAAAGAAGTTTTAACTGAAGGATTTGGTTCATTTATGAAAAAAGTAGGAGCTGGTATTGGAGCCGCAACGCGTGAGGTTGGAAAGCAGTTAGCTAAAGATGCACCAGCCTTGGTTGGAGCTGCAAAGGGTATAGCTGGTATAGCAAAAGATATTAATGCTACCGATCCTTTAAAAGCAGCACAAAAGTACTTTACTGATGACGATTATGCAAGAGAACATTATAAGGATGATATTCGAGCTAGAAATGCATTAGGGCGACCTACTCAAGATCCAAATAATAAAAATATATTTATTATACCTATAAACCAAGGTACTTATGTAGATGAAAAGGGAGGTAAAGAAGAAGTTATGGATCTTGCTGGTGGTGAAATTAAGATTTTGCAATCTGCTGATAACACATATCAATTTACTTCTGTTACTTCAAGAGATGGTAAAGCTATAGGTCCAGCTGGTGGGCCTCCAAAACCAGCCCCGGGACCTGAGGCTCCTACTCCGGATCCTGGTGGTGATGAGCCAGGCCCAGAACCAACACCAGAACCTGGACCACCACCATTACCGGAACCAGAACCAGAAGCTGAGCCAGAGGCTGAGCCAGAAGCTGAAAAGGTAACTGAAGTTAGCTTTACGCCTAAATTAAAAGAATTTACAGCAGAAAAACATAGAGGTAAGCAACATAATGATCAAATAGTAGTTAAAGATTTTGTAAAGGGTTTAGCTCAAGCAAAAGGTAAAACAACATTTGTTAATAACTATAATAGAGAAGCGGGTAAGTATAAAAAAGATCGCAAGCCATGGAGCAATAGAGAGCTTGATGAATTTATTACTAGATTAAAAAGAGCAGGAGTTTTATCAGAAAGTCAAAAAAATCTGCTAAAACACTTGCATATGCTGTCTAGCTAGAATAATTACCGATGTTGGGACGAGGGAGAGACTTTTAGATTTGTCTTATTAGTTGATATTATAATTATTGGTATATAATTATTATTATGATTTATACTTCTTCTAAATTAATTGAACTGGGATCTACAGCTTTTCGTCAACCTAATGCGGATTCGCATTGTAAGTTCGTACACGGTTATCAACTTAAAGCAGAAATAACATTCGGTTGCAATGAACTAGATAAAAATAATTGGGTATATGATTTTGGTGGTCTTAAGGAGCTAAAAACTATATTAAATAATCAGTTTGATCATACATTAGTTATTGATGGAAATGACCCTCATAAAGATCTTTTCGTTAAATTAAATGAAGCCGGCGCAGTAGATCTTCGAATAATGGATGGTGGTGTAGGTATTGAAAAATTTGCTGAATGGTGCTTTAAGACTGCAGATACATATGTTGACGAAGCTACAGATAGTAGGGTATGGGTTGAAAGTGTAACAGTTTACGAACATGATAGTAATTATGCTTCAGTTAATAAGCTACATACTTCAGATACTACATTTCAAAATGAAGAAGGAACAAAAACATACGTATCTCATGAAGAGTTTGAAAGGGTATGGAAAGAGTGGTCAGAAAAGCAATCCTCTTCAAGTGAAACTACTACACAACCTACAGAAGAACCGGAACAACAGCAGCAAAGTACTGATACTGCTGCTCCTGTTGGTGGTCAGCAAGTTTCACAAAATAAAGGAAATTGGTTTGAAGGTACTTCTTGGGGTTAAGCTCCAAGTATCTTACATATAAATCGTAATATTTTACTTCTTACGATTTCTGAATTTCCAAATCTAAAGGAACTTATTCCATTATCGATACAGTCGACCGTTGAGAATTTTTGAAATACTTCACTGAACCCTGATTTATTAATATCAGATTGATGCGTATCTCCACAAACAATATATTTAGTACCTCTACCAAATCTTGTTAAAATTGTAGTAAGTTCACCTTTGGTTAGATTTTGAGCTTCATCTACTATTACAACACAATTATTAAAAGTTAAACCTCTTACAAAGTTAACCGGTATAGCTTCAATCATTCCTTTATTCTTAAGAACACCACAAGTACTATCACTAGTTATTTCTCTTACTTTTTCTAATAGAGGCATTGCATAAGGTAAAAATTTATCATCAACTTCACCTGGTAAAGACCCGAGACTTTTTGCTGCAGATTCAATTACAGATCTAATGTAGATTACCTTATCTACTTTTTCTTCTTTAAGTTCCTCTAATGCTGCATATATAGCAATATATGTTTTAGCAGATCCCGCGGGTCCATCGACAAATACCATATTAGTGTTAGTATTTCTTATTTGTGAATAAAACTCCTTATGGTTATGGTTAAGATAAAAAGGCCTTTTAATTTTAAAATCGAGTAAAAAATTATCTTTCATTTTTTCTTCGAAATCATCCAACTGCGTTTCGCGAACTGGTCGCGTTGCTTTTTTTCTCATGTCTATTAATATTTATGTTGAAAATTACGTAATTTGAATATAATATATATAATAATATGATTGACTGTGATAAAGAAACGTTGTTAATATCTGATGATAAGGCTTTCTATACCCTTGAGGGTGAAGGGGAATTTGTTGGCATGCCTTCGGTATTTTTTAGAATGGCAATGTGCAATTTAACTTGTGAAGGTTTTGCTTCTGAAGACTCACCTCATGGTTGCGATTCTTTTGTTTCTTGGTCTATTAAGAATAAGATGACTTTTAATGAAATATTTGAGTATTTTGAAGAGCATCACTTAGTAGATAAGTTAGAAGCTGGTGCTATTTTTAAGCTTACAGGTGGTGAACCTATGGTACAGCAAAAGCAATTACTTAAATTTATAGAAGCTTTTATTAATAAGTACGACTTTCATCCTATAATTGATTTTGAAACTAACGCTACTATTAAACCCGATGAAAAATGGATAACTCTTTATAGAGCTACTTTTACTACATCACCTAAATTAACTACTAACGGTGATCCGGAGAAGAGAACCTATAAGCCTGAAGTATTGAAGTGGCATAGAGATGTTGGATCCGGATTTAAATTTGTTATTAATGCTTCTGAGGATATAGATGAGATCTGGCGTAAGTATGTTGATGATGGTGTGATTAATATACCTAAAAGTAGAATTTGGTTTATGCCCTGTTGCGGAAGTAGAAAAGAGCATATAGAAAAAGCTCCTGCAGTAGCTGAATATGCGAAAGGTATGAATGTAAATTTCTCACCACGTCTACATTTATGCATATGGGATATGGCATTAAAAGTTTAATTAAGTAAATAAGCATATGCGTATATCAATATCAGGAACTGCCCATAGTGGTAAGACGACTCTTCTTAATAGTTTTTTATATACTTGGAAAAATTATGAAAGTCCTGATAAAACTTATAGAGACTTATTAAAAGAAGAAAGCCTAGATCATTCATCTAAAACTACTACTAAGACACAAGAGCGTATTTTAGATTTTATGATTGATCAATTACAATCATATGATAAAGAGAGTAAAGTTATTTATGATAGGTGTCCTTTGGACAATATTGCTTATAGCATGTGGTGTCATGATAAAAATAAAGACGGTTTTACAAGAGAGTTTATTGCGAGTCAAATTAATTTAGTCCGTGAATCAATGAGACATCTTGATTTAATTTTTATATGTCGTTATAACGAAAAGATAGGTAAGCAAACAGATAACGATAATGATTTAAGAGAGAAAGATACTCAATATATAAAAGAAGTAGATAATTTATTGTATTCTTTATACCAACAATGGATGCAAAATCCAGAAGCAGATGTATTTTTTCCAAAAGAAGATGTACCTTGTTTAATAGTCTTACCAGATGATCAGCAACAACGTATTGATCTAATAGCTGAATATGTTAATCCTGATGGAGAACAATATGGAGATGAAGAGTCTATATTAAATCCTAATAATTTAGATGAGTTGGAGGAGCTAGTCAAGCAACAGCAAGGAGCTATCGATAAAGAAGAAAAAGAAAAAGAGCTTTATAAGAAGTTTGGTATATGAAAATAGGAGTAGGTATTGTTACTTGCGATAGACCGGAATTTTTTACTAAATGTAGAGATTCTATTAAAGATGATACTTTTGATCATATAATAGTAATCAATGATGGTTTTGATGAAGTAGTTGACCCGAGATCAGAAGTTATAAAAACTTCAGGTAGGGAGGGAGTAGGTAAAGGTAAGAATAAAGCTTTAAAATACTTACACGGGCAAGGCTGTGATTATTTTTTTCTATTAGAAGATGATATGATAATTCTTGATAATAGAGTTTTTGCAAAATATATTGATGCTCATAAAATATCTGGTATTCATCACTTTAATTACGGTCCTGGCTCCCCTTTTAACCGAAAACAACAAATTAAACATTTTGATTTACACAATAGACATGAATTAGATCAGCACTCTGAACCTAATCCAAGACTTATAATTGATTATAAGGATGTCAAAATTTCTCTCTTTCAACATACTGTTGCAATGTTTTCTTTTTATACACGGGAGATATTAGATAAAGTAGGCTACATAGATGAAGATTATTATAATGCATGGGAGCATGTAGATCATACATATAATATTATTAAAGCTGGCTATCACCCCCCGTTTTGGTATTTTGCAGATATACACAATTCACATAAATTTCTAACTGAAGCACCTCAAGCCATTGATAAATCTTCCATTGCCGGTGATAACGAACAATGGAAAAAAAATGTATACGGTGGTAGAGAAATTTATCTTAAAAAACATGGTCATTATCCAAACGAACCACCTTATGTTTCTAAAGAAGAAGTACTTAAAATAGTAAAGCAATTAAAACAAAGTTATGGTACCTAATAGTTGTATATATTATCTTATTTTTGAACACCCTATACATTTAAGAAGATTAGAATCAAGCTTAAAACTATTAGCTAAAAACTTTCTTAATAATTTTCCCTATACAATAGTATTTGGACACGAGGGTGTTAGTAAAAGTACACGTGAATTAATTAAAAAAGCTTTACCTTCAGATATAAAATACTATTTTAAAAAGGTAGATTTTAATTTACCAGATTACCCTAAAACAATATTAGACCAAATACCGGAAAAATTTAGATGGGATGGTATATGGGATGATAATGCTTTTTTTAGTATGGGTTATAGGCATATGTGTAGACTCTTTTCTGGTGGAATGTATTTAGATAATTTTTTTGAGAAAACTAACTATCTAATGCGTTTAGATTGCGATTCATATATTTTAGATGAAGTTAAAAATGATCCTTTTAAAACCATGGAAGATAAACAAGCTGTTTATGGTTATGTAGGAGAATTTATAGATGAAGATCCAGTTATAGATGGGTTGAGTGATTTTTGCGAAAACATAGCACCTACTAATAAGACCATAGAGTATAATAAAGCTTATGAGACTAATTTTTTTATTGAAAACTGTAAGTGGTTTAGATCTGATGTATGGATGAATTTCTTCAAAGCTATAGATGAATCTGGTAATATTTTTATTAAGAGGTGGGGTGATGCTCCTATAAAATATCAAGGTATAAACAGACTTGCTTCTGAAGATAAAGTCATTAAAATAGATATACCCTATCACCATGGTGGTGATTATCATGAAGGTTTAAAGAAATGAAAATATCAATATTAGTACCAACGAGAGAGCGAATGAATCATAGGTTAACTTTGATTTTTTCTATTTTATCAACAGTCGATGATATCAATAACGTAGATATCTATTTTGGAGTAGATAAAGATGACCCAACATTAGAAACTATTAAAAAAATAGCAGCTGGTATAAGCTGTTTGAAGATAGTAGAAATTGAAAATAATGGAGAATTTTTAGGATTAGGTAAGTTGTGGAATATTTTAGCTGAAACATCAGATGCAGAAATTATTTCAATGATTAACGATGACTATGTATTTAAAACCCAAGGCTGGGATACTATGCTTTTAGAAGAATTTGCTAGTATGCCTGAAGATAAGATTCAAGCTATTCACTGTAACGATGAAAAGCATGGTAAAGATTTACCTGTTAATTTATTTTGTCATAGAAAATATGCTGAAGTTTTAGGTCAATTTATGAGGCCAGAATTTACTATTAATTGGGTTGATCAATGGCTGCATCAAATGTTTTTAGCTTTTGATAGAATTAAATATAGGGAAGATTATACTATTGAGCATAGACATTGGCTTTATGGTAAAAGAGGTAGAGATACTACTGCGGAAAGAATGGCAAAGGCTGATACTACAGTAGTTAATAATCAACCTACAAGCTTTAGTGATAATCTATGGCATCAAATGGTAGATGAGAGAATAGAAGATGTTAAAAAATTAGCAGCACATATAAAGCAAGAACCAAATTGGTCAGTAGTAGATACTGGCGATAAAATAGTAAATTATGAAAATAGCGCTGTTGCTACCAACTAGAAATAGACTTAATAAATTCTTAACTTTTTTAACTAGTGTTTTAGCTACAACTAAAAACATTACAAACGTTTCTATTATATTAGGAGTGGATGAAGATGACCCTGCTTTTGAAAAATATAAACGTATAGCTAATAATTTAGAATTTATTGAATTTTTTTCGTTTCCTAAAGATACCTTTAAACATGGGGGTTTATCAATATACTGGAATTCAATGGTTAAAAAAATTGACCATGAAATTTTAGCTATGGTAGGAGATGATATGATATTTAAAACTAATGATTGGGATGAAAAAATAATTAATACTTTTAAAGATAAAAAAGATAATATACATTTAGTATTTTGTAATGATGGTATGAGAGGCCCAGGAAATAAGTACGAGAACGCCCCTCCATTTCCTGTTAATTCCTTTTTACATAGAGATTATATTGACACCGTAGGTTGGTACGTCCAAGATATAGAACCTAAAGGCTTTCAAGATACATACTTAGATAAGATATTTGATATGCTGGGTAGAAAAATTTACTATCATGATATAATTATAAAACATATGCATTTTTCAGAATATGGGAATAGAGATGCAACTACAGACACGTTAGAAAAAGATAGAGAAGGTATATGGGATAATAACGATATTTGGGAAAATAAATTATTACCTTCTATCTATAAAGAAGAAAGATTAATTAGAGAAAAATTTAAGATATGATAGATGAAACCAAAATATTAGTAACAGGTGGAAGAGGATTAGTAGGGTCCTGTGTAAGAGGTAATCATAAGCCTAGTTCAGCTGAATTAGACTTAATGGATTTTAAAGCCCTAAATAATTACCTACGCGACAATAAAATAGAATATGTAATACATAGCGCAGCATTAGTAGGCGGTGTAAAAGAAAATAGCGAGAAACTAGGTGAGTTCTTCTATAAAAACATGCAAATGAATTTAAATGTATTAGAAGCGTGTAGAATTAATAATATTAAAAAGGTTGTTTCTCTATTAACTACTTGTATTTTTCCAGCTGAAAATATAAAATACCCTCTAACACACGATCAACTTCATAATGGACCGCCTCATGAATCTAATTATGGGTATGCCCATGCAAAGCGAATGCTAGAGGTAAATTCTAGAGCATATAGAGATCAATATGGAATGAATATAGTTAATATAGTTCCTTGTAATGTTTATGGGCCGCGTGATAACTTTAACTTACAAAGCTCTCACTTAGTACCTGGTCTTATACATAAAGCTTTTATAGCAAAACAAAAAAATGAACCATTAAAGGTATGGGGTGATGGATCTCCAATGAGAGAATTTATATATAGTGAAGATTTAGGTAAAATTATTGATTGGGCCTTACAACACTATGAGCTACCTGAACCGCTAATTGTTTCTTCGGATAATGAAACTAGTATTAAAGATGTGGCAGAAAAAATAAAAGATATTTTCGATTTACCTGGTATAGAATACGAAACAAATATGCCTAAAGGCCAAGATAGAAAGCCTTCAGATAATTCACTACTTAAAAGTTTACTAGATTTTCCTTATACATCTTTTGATGAAGGTTTGAAAGTAACGGTAGAATGGTTTAAAAATAATTACGAAACTTTAAGAAAATGATTAATTGGCCTTTAATGGATAACGCGATCCCAGAGGATCAACGCGTAGCTCTTTCTAACTTTATACTAAATGGTGATAAATTCTCACAAGGTAAATACGTAAGGGAGTTTGAAGAAGAGTGGTCAAAGTGGCAAGGTTGTAAATATTCTGTTTTTGTAAACTCAGGATCATCTGCTAATTTTTTAGCAGTACACGCGCTTAATAATTACGATGAAACTAAAGGTTGGGTATCACAAGCATGTACCTGGTCAACTACAGTATCACCTATTATATTATCTAAAAATAAATTAAACTTATGTGATGTTAATTTACCTAATTTAGATCCCGATCTCTATACTCTTGAATATATTTTTAGTTTATATAAACCCAAATATTTATTCTTAGCTCACCTACTTGGTTTTTGTGCACTATCGCAAGATTTATTAGATCTTTGCAATAAGTACAATGTAGAGTTACTCGAAGATTGTTGCGAATCCCATGGAGCTACATATAAAGGAACTAAAATAGGTAATTTTGGCAAAGTATCAACGTTTTCTTTTTATTATGGTCACCATATGACTACTATTGAAGGTGGTATGGTATGTACAAATGATAAGGATATATACGAAAAACTTCTACTACTTAGATCTCATGGTTTATTAAGAGAGCTACCAGAAGAAAGTCAAAAAAGTTATAAGAAAGTAAATAAAAATTTTACCTTTATAACTCCTGGATTTAACGTAAGGTCTTGCGAATTAAATGCATATCTAGGCTTATTACAACTCAAAAATTTAGATAAACATAATAAGGTTAGACAAGATAACTTTTTACGCTTTGCTGAAAATTTAGATTGCTCTAAATATTTTAATAATTTTAAAGTTGAAGGTAATAGTAGTTTTTGTTTCCCGGTAATTACTAAAAATAAAGATCAGAAAGATGTTTTATTAGAAAAATTAAATAAAGAAGGTATTGAAACTAGACCAGTTATAGCTGGTAACCTTTATAATCACCCATTTATTAGTGGTGTAGTTGATCAAAATGTAGATGATAAAGCTAACTATGTTCATGAAAATGGATTTTATGTTGGGAATAATCATAATATTACTTTAAAAGATGTAGATTGGTTATTAAAACTTTTAAATGAATAAACTCGGTATAATACAACCAGGTAGATTAGGTGATTTAATCATTTTGTTACCTGCTGCAAAATACTTAGCGGAAAAGGGGTATAAAGTATATTGGCCTATATTTCATAATTATTTAAAAATGTTTGAAGAGGTAGTTGATTATGTCAACTTTATACCAGTTAGTAATAATGTTTATACATGTGTAAAAGAGTCCTATAAAGCTCTTTCTGATAATAACGTAGAACTAATTAAAGATATAGCTGCTACTTTCCCTGATAGTGCCTCTACAGAAATGTATGTAGCGTTAGGTGATGGCAAAATACAACCTTTCGATTTATTTAAATATAATCTGCTTAATGTACCTATTGAAGAAAAATGGAATTTTCAAATCAATAGAAATTATAAAGAAGAGGAAAATCTTTATAATAAGTTAGTTAAAAATAAAAAGTATGCAGTTGTTAATTTAAAGCATTCAAGAGGTAAGCTTAATTATAAGTTTGACTTTAAAGACGGACAACTTATAGAGATGAATGAAAAATATAGTATATTTTACTGGTTAAAAATCTTAGAAAACGCTACTACTTTAGCTTTGGTTGAAAGTAGTATTTCTAATCTAGTTGAACAGCTTAATATTAGTAGTAAAAAAATTTTATTTAAAAAAGAAGATAACCACATTATGAAGTTACCGGTTATGAGAAATAAATGGCAGATTATATGAAAAGAGTAGCATTTACAATTATATTAAACGGTCATAGACATTTAGTTCATAAGAACTATTATGATACTATGAGTAAAAATTTTGATCTTTGGGTGATAGTTGAAGGTCTATCTAACCCTGGAGGCTCAACTTCTTGGTGCAATGAACTTGATTCTAAATTTCATAATAACTTTATATCTAATGACGGCACTAGTGAGTTTTTAGATGATAACAAGAAGGATAATGTTATTATAGTAAGACCGGAAAATAGACCTTGGGATAGTAAGGATGAACAAGTTAATGCTGCTATAGAGGAAATCAAAAAACATTATAATGAATGTTTTTTATGGCAAATTGATATCGATGAGCAGTGGTCTAAAGAGCAGTTAGAAGAAGCTGAAAAATACTTACAAGAAAGTAAAGGTAAAACTGGTTGTTTTCTTTGTAATTATTTCGTAGGACCTAACCAGTTAGTTTTTGGTGAATGGGGTGAAGGCACCTCTGGTCCCTACCGTAGACTTTGGAATTGGTCCGGTGAAAGCTTTAAAACACACGAACCGCCACAACTAGAAGGAAAGAATGGCCCTGGTTATTTGATTCCTGTTAGATTTAATCATTATGCCTATTATTTTGAAGAAGATGTAAAATTTAAAGAGGAATATTATGGTAGTTATGACGGGCTATACGAGCGATGGAAAAAAGTTCAAGAAAATAGAGGCACTATCCCAGTATCAGAATTATTAGGACCAAATTTGATGTGGAGTTTTACAAAAACTAACATAAAATATATAGATGGGTAAACATATCGACGGAAATAACTTTTTAAGGCATCATTTAAAGAACAATAAGCCTTTTGCAGCTGGTAAAATTGGCGGTACGGAGCTTAAATTACTCTATACACAATTTACTGGTCAAATGATACCCCCGGATCTAAAAGAAGAAGCTGAAAACGTTTCTGGTTTAGTACCTACTAATAAAGATACGTTAGAATGGTTTTCAACTACATTTTTAGAATCTTTAAGTAGAATGGATCTTCTTTGTAAATGGAGTGCTATTATTCCACAGCTAGAAGAGAGGTTAATAAATGAAAAAACTAAAGCTTACACAACACCCTTACAGCATATTGAACCTTACTTTTTTGATAACCCGTGGACAGAGTGCTTAGAGGGTAAAAAGGTATTAATATTTTCACCTTTTGCAGATAGTATAGATAAAAATTTTCCGAAATTAGATAAAATTTGGAATAATAAAATTAAACCTAATTTCGATATTATACCCTATCGATACCCAACTTCTATAACTATTACTAAAGATAGCAAAGCTAAATCATCTAAAGAAATATATAATAAATTTAACTCTATTTTACATACAGAAGATTTTGATGTTGGTATATTTGGTACCGGTTATACCGGGTTGTTATTTGCTTCAGAGTGTAAAGCTATAGGTAAATCTGGTATTCATTTAGGTGGAGCTACACAAATGCTTTTTGGAGTATTAGGTAATAGATGGAAAGCTATTAAAGAATTTGAACCATTTATTAATGAACATTGGACTACACCTACTGAGGATGAAACACCAGAAAGAGTTAATGTAGTAGAAGAGGCTTGTTACTGGTAATGAATGATGTTTATATACAGTTTGATCCAGCTGGTAGGATGGGAAACAGAATGTTTCAATATGCCTTTGGTTGGTTGTTAGCAGAAAAAAGAAACTGTAAACTATTTCATGAAGGACTACCAAACTTTAATATACCACCTAATTTAGAATCTCTTCAATCAACTAAAGATGTAACTAATACAAGGTCTATTGGTGATCAACGCGTAAGCTTTAATGAGCTTGTTAAAGATGAAAATGCTATAGTAGTAGATAGCTATTTACAAAGAGCAGAGTACTATATAAATTATAGGGACAAATTAAGAGAGTTATTTTCTATTAAAGATCACCATGAATACATTAATAAAGATAGACTTATAGTGCATGTGCGAGAAACTGACTATCATCAAGTCAATTGTTTTTTAGGATATGATTATTATAAAAACTTAATAAAAGATTCGGGCTTTACAGATATAGGTATTATTACTGATAACTCATATTGTGAAACTGTTCAAAAATTATTAGCTGATGGCTGTGAGATAATCTCAGATGGGTTAGTAGATAAATTCGAGTTATTTAGTAATCAACGATCTATGAATGACTGGATGGTGCTACTATTAAGTGAAAATATAGCTCTTTCACAATCATCGTTTTCATGGTGGGCGGCTTTTCTAGGCTATCATAAAAAAGTAATTTTCCCCTATTCGCAAAATGTAAATATGTGGCCTGTAGATACAAGCGGTGATGTTCAAGATCTATTTTTTGATTTTGACAATAGTAATGTTAAATATATTTGTAATGGCTGAAATAACTGTAGATGACCCGCTAGGTAGAATGATACGTGATACTGTTCGAATTATTGGATTAAAAAATAATTTAGAAATAGGAGCATGGGACGGTTCAGGTGCTACACAATGCTTTATAGAAGGCATGAAAGAGTTTGAAGAAAAATCTCTTAAAAGTATTGAAATAAATGAGGAGAGATTTTTACAATTAAAGGAGAGAGTAAAAGAACATGATTGGATTGAATGTATACATGATTCATCTATAAGTCCTGATGTCTTACCTCCATTCGAATATATGTGGGACTCTATTCATTTTAAATGCCCAATAGAAAAAATGAGTTATGATGAAAAGCAAGTTGAGAAGGCTGGGCTAAAAAGGTGGTATGATAGAGATAAAAAATTAATGTCTATCTTTGATGGTTATTTACATACTGATAAAGATTATTACGATTCAGTATTAATAGATGGTGGTGAATGGTGCGGTTATGATGAATTTCTTTTACTTAAAGATAGGACAGATGTTTTCTTTTTAGATGATTGTCATAAAGCTTACAAAACTAGTAAAGTATTTGATATACTTAAAAATGATACTGGTTGGGGATGTTTGATGAATTGTGTACCTCCACACCCTCGTGCAAGAAATGGGTCTGCAGTGTTTATAAGAAATGAAAGACATCAGCAATATTTAGAAAGTAAAAACTGGGTTGATACTCGCGACATTAGCAATTTTTAAGTAATATAGATGCATGATAGAGAAGTCATAATTTATCAACCATGGGGAGGATTGGGAGATAATTTAGCGCATACACCTATACCCCGTTTATGTAAAGAGTTAGGTTATAAGTGTCTTTTAAGTACAAAAAATAAATTTCGTAATAGTCAAATATATGAGTTATTATATAAAGATTTAGACTGTATAGATGGTACTACTGATAAAATAAATGAAAGTTGGCAAAATGGTTACACACAAATAAACAAACCAGGTTGGAATCATATAAGGCATGTACAGTTAGGTTATGGATTTGAAGAAGCTCCTTACTACTACCCTTTAATTAATTACCAACCTAAATTTATAGAAGAATTAAAGGATGTAACATTAGTAGATTTATCTGGAGATCATTGCTATACTTATTTCCCTCATCTTTATAATAAGGATAATCTTTTAAAGATAAGTAATAGATTATTAGAGGTCTATAAATTACAAAATTTACTTACAGTTGAGAAAAATAATATAGATAATACTGATATAAAAATTACTAATGAAATATATAAAATTGATTCTCTTTTTAACTATTCTGATATTCTTTATTCCTGTAAAAATTTTATTTGTATTGATTCCGGCCCAGGTAATCTAGCCTGCACTATAAAAAATCAATTTAAAACTAATACCAATATTTTTATTATTGGTATGTCGCATCAACTCCCTCCAAATAAGTATGATACGTATAATTACGTAAATGCTAATTATATAACATCAGATACATATACAATAATTAAAAGTAATGAAAAAAACTAGTATTATTTTATTTCATAAAGGTATACTACCTAGTTATATTAAAACATGTATTGAACAACTACATTTAACACAAACTAAATGTGATATATATCTTCTTACAGATATTAATATTACTAGTAGTACTTTTCATGTAATTAATATAAACGACTACCCATGCCCATGGATAGATGATCTTAATTTTTACAAAAATCATGAAGATCCTTTATGGAGAACTTCATTCGAAAGATTTTTTTATATTAATGCTTTTATTCTAATGAATAAAATTAATAACGTAGTTCACTTTGATAGTGATGTTATGTTATATAAAGATATAAATGATATTAAAGAACTTTTATCTAATAATATTAAAGAAATAGGAATTACACCGCATAAAGAAAACGAGCTCGTATGTGGCTTTATGTATATAAAAAATAGTGATTCACTTGAAATTCTCTGTAAGGAATTATACCATGTAGTTAAAGTAGGGGAAGAAGTTTTAGAAAAGCAATTTAATCAAATGCCTCATGAAATGAGGTTACTAGGATATGTAGATAAAAAGTTAAGAAAAGAGAAATATATTACTAGATTGCCAGTTTCACCATATGAACCGGGAAATAATTTATTTAAAGAATTTAAAGGAGTTTTTGATCCAAGTACCTACGGGCAATATTTTGGTAATAACAACCAAGTTCATGAAAATGATATAAACAGGTTAGCAGATAGATATATAGGTAAAAAAGTTTACCCTACTTTTGGATCTGATAATAAACCCCTTTTAAAGTTAAGCGATGGTAGTACTATACCTATCTTTAACCTTCATATACATAATAAAAAATTACATGAGTACTTTAGTTTCAGGTGAATTATTACAAAGCTTATGCGAAGTAGGCTTCTATAAAAAGCTAGATAGCATTAAAGTAGATCAATTAAAATCTATGAATCAAAATGTATTATCTATAGATGAAGTATCTGTAAATGATATATCAAAATATAAGACTATATTTATATATGTTGATTTTATTCATGAATTTATGGAAAAATTCGCTAATTACTTAGCTGAAGAAACCGTTATTATGACTCATAACGGAGACGTCAATATTGATAGTGACTATATAAATTACTTAGATAATCCAAAAATTAAAAAATGGTATTGCCAAAATAGAGCTATTCACCATAAAAAGCTTTTCTCTATACCTATAGGTATAGCTAACTCTCAATGGAATCATGGTAATCAAGAAAGATTATTTAGTAAGAAGGTTTACAGTTCAAATAAAAAATATCTTGTATATAAAAATTTTGATACTGGTACTAATGAAAGTGAAAGGGGAATATGTAATACCATTACGCTTGGTAATGGTATACCTATGAGCAGAAAGATAGATATAGATAGCTATTTAACGTATATAGCTAAAAGTAAGTTTGTTATATCTCCACCGGGTAACGGATTAGATTGTCATAGAATATGGGAAAGTTTATATCTTAATACTATACCAATAGTGCTTAAGCATGAATGCTTTTCACAGTTTGAACATCTACCAATACTATTTGTAGAAAAATGGGAAGATATAACGATACCTTTTTTAAGAGAGAAGGCTCTAGAGGAGAAAGATTGGGATATAAAAGAACTTACCTTAGACTTTTGGGAGAAAAAAATCAGAATCTAAAGATCCTTTATCGTCAACAAAAATATCAGCACAAGGCTTTCCTAAAAATAATTCATGGTATTTTAAATTCCACGAATCTAATTGTTTTTTAGTAAGATTATAATATTTTGCATACGCTTTGATAGGGTTATTGTTAGTACTACCCATACCTCTTGCAGTTAAAATATATATTGTATTACCTTCTTCAAAGAGCTTATTAATATAATCAATTCTATCTTTTTTAGGAGTACTATCCCGATAATCACTACCGGTAGTAGTGCATATAGTATTATCTATATCAAAACAGTAAGTCATTAAATCCAATTCTTAAAGTCATTAGCAAATTGCTCAATTGAAGCAGTTGTACCTGGATGTGTAGAGCTTTCTTTAACTACATTAAAACCTGCAGTTACAATATGTGAACCG
>CEPR01063005.1_pt1 | contig 16285 bp, 17 predicted proteins | sample 530431 | NCBI WGS metagenome assembly CEPR01 (sample SAMEA2620078, study PRJEB7988) | marine metagenome | isolation source: saline water (ENVO:00002010), including
AGAATTTATATGTGTGGTAACTTTGGTGATCCAATAGTTGCAAAAGATACACTTGAAGTATTTCAATATTTCAGAGAACAGAAAAAAGAATTAACACTAGGTATGAATACTAATGGAGGTGCGAAAAGACCTGACTGGTGGAGAGAATTAGCAAAAACATTAGGTAACTGGAGTTATGTAAAGTTTGGATTTGACGGACTAGCAGATACAAATCATTTATATAGACAAGGAGTTAATTGGGATATTGCGTGGGAAAATGCAATGGCATTTATCGAAGCAGGTGGTAAAGCACATTGGGACTATTTAATATTTCAACATAACGAACACCAAGTAGAAGAGGCAAAAGCACTTGCAGAAAAAGTAGGATTTAAAAAGTTTACACCAAAGAAAACAGGTCGTTTCTTTTCAACGATGAGACAATCAGGTAAAGAAGAACATCAAGCAGTAAATCGTAAAGGTGAAGAAAAACAATTATTACAAAAGCCAAAGGAAGTTAAGTATCAAAACAAAGCATTAGATAAAATTAAAGAGATAAAAACAAAACACGGTTCATTAGAAAACTATTTTGATAATGTTCAGATTAGTTGTAAAGTAGCACAAGAAAAGAATATGTATCTTAGTGCAGAAGGCTTAGTTCTTCCTTGTTGTTGGGTAGCAGGTAGTATGTATAAATGGTGGCAGAAACCTGGGGAGAATCAAGTATGGGAACTTATACAACAATCAGGTGGTAAAGATGAATTCAGTGCTTTGAAAAACGGATTAAAATATGTATTAAACAATCAATACTTTAATTGGAGACTCGTAGATAGTTGGAATAAACCAAATACACACGCAGGCAAACCAATGGTATGTTCACAAAAATGTGGTAAAGAGTTTGATGCATTCGCGGAGCAGTTTAAATAATGCAAGAGTTAAAACTAATCAAAAAAGCAGATACATCTTTTTTAGAACAATACAATAGATATGAATCTGTTATGGGCAACGATACTTTTATTGTTGACTGGATGATTGGTAATACCTGTAACTATGCCTGTTCTTATTGTGATGAATATTTTCACGATGGTTCAGTCAAATGGCCTGATCCTGATAAAGTAGAAAGATTTGCAAAGAGATTAACAGACCACGTAAAAGAATTTCAACCTACTAAAAAAGTTTTATGGAATATATTAGGTGGGGAACCAACTGTATGGAAAGAGTTCAACGAAGTATTTAGACGAATTAAAAATTACGATCCTAACTGTATTGTTAGAATGTTAACAAATGGTTCTAGAACATTAAGATATTGGGAAAAGAATGCAGATTTATTTGAAGATGTAATTATAAGTTATCATCCTGAAACCGCAGATTATAAACATTGTACAGAAGTTGCAAATATATTGGCAAGAGCAGGTTCAGTCGTAGCGATACAAACCGCAGTCTACCCTCCTCTTATGGATAGATGTATAGAAGCCGCTAAACATTTTTGGACTTATTCATTGGCAGTAAATCACTCAGCAAAAGCACTACAAGAAACATTAGGTAGTGCAGAAACATTTGTATATGATAAAGAAAAATGGGCAGAGATTAAGAAATATGACGGTCCAACTAAAGCAAACAAAGATAGATTAAATAACAAACTAAACGAACACTTTGAGAATAGAAAAAAGTTTACAAGACGAGCATATGGACATATGATGAGATTTATCAATACTGATACAGGAAAAGTCCATTTCTTTCAAGACTCAAATGAATCTATGGCAAATGGATTTAATACTTGGAAAGGCTGGAAATGTAACATAGGTGTTGAGGCATTAGTAGTAAATTTAGACGGAAGTGTGACAAGTGGAAACAGTTGCTTTCAAAAATTACGTCACGGATATATACACGATCCTGATAATATCAAGTTTCCTACTGATGGATTGATATGTCCAGAGACTTGGTGCAGTTGTATATCCGACACAGAAGTAACGAAGTATAAGGTTAAATAAATACAGTATGTCAGAAAAAAATCCAAAACTACAAGAAACTCTTAAAGAATTTCAGCGAAGAACAGGTGCTCCAACACAATCATTTTGTTTGTTGCCTTGGATACACTTGAGTACAAGACCTAATGGACATATGAGAGTTTGTTGTACGGCAAATGCTAGTTCAGTTGGACCAACAAATGATAAAGAACACGGCGGAGAAGTAGGTGTTCTTAAACAAGCAGACGGCAAACCTGCAAATCTAAACGTAACAGATTTAATGTCTAGTTGGAACAATGATTATATGAAAAATGTTCGTAAGCAAATGCTGAATAACGAAATGCCTCCTAGTTGTATGAAATGCTACAAAGAGGAAGATGCAGGTCATATGTCAAAACGTTTCTGGGAAACAGAATACTGGTCACGTAGAGTTGATATGAAAGAAGTATTAGCAGAAACATCAGAAGAAGGCGAGATCCCTCCAAAGATTAGATACTTAGATTTACGTTTAGGTTCTAAATGTAATCTTAAATGTATTATGTGTTCTCCTCACGATAGTTCTATGTGGGTTAAAGATTGGTTAAAGTTACACCCACAAATTGAAAATGAATCATTAAAAGAAACTATGCAATGGGGTAACAAAGGACAAATAGATGGTGCGACATATAACTGGCACAAAAGAAATGATGAGTTTTGGACACAACTATACGAACAAATTCCACATATGAAACAATTATATTTTGCAGGTGGTGAGGCAACTATTATTGAAGAACATTATACGTTACTAGAAAAAGTTGTAGAAGAAGGTTATGCACCAGGCATTGAGTTGAGATATAATTCAAATGGATTAGAAATGCCTGATAGATTATTTGATTTGTGGAAATATTTTAAACGTGTAAGATTTCATTACAGTGTAGATAGTATTGGTGAGATGAATGATTATATTCGTTTTCCAAGTAAGTGGGAACACACTGTAAAACAATTTCACGTTTTAGATAATACAGGCCCGAATGTAGAAGTTACAGTTGCTTGTGCAGTTCAGGCTTTAAACATATACTATCTTCCTGATTTTGTCAAGTGGAAGATTGAACAGAATTTTAAGAAAATTAACTTATGGCCATTAGGTGCAGGTATGATTAACTATCACTTTGTATATCACCCACCTCATCTAAATGTTAAAGTTCTACCTAACTGGTTTAAACAAATGACAGTTGCTAAGTTTGATAAATTCATTGCTTGGCTAGAAGAAAACTGGCACAAGTGCGATGGCTTGGGCAATACTACAAAAGAAGAATGGTTGAATGCGGCCTATGGTATAAAAAGACTTAAAGGTATGCTTTCATTTATGAATAGTGGTGATTGGTCAAGACAACGTATGCCAGAGTTTATAGAATATATTAACAAGATGGACGGAATACGTGAAACTAATTTCAGAGATGTATTTCCAGAGATGGCACCATTACTAGATTGGACTCCAGAAGCAGGAGACGATTGGGATGGAGACTTTGATGATAGATTATTGAAGGAATTAGAAGACTCTGGGTTTCACGTAAATCAACAGGAGTTGGACATTGAAAAAGATAATTGATTCGATATCTCCTGCAGGCGTTAACCTGGATATTTACGAAGGGCCTATAGGAGTAAGTTGTAGTGGTGGTGCAGATAGTTCTATACTATTATACCATTTAATGCGAGAAGTAACAGACAAGATTTATATATTTTCTACAGGTAATAATCAAAGAAGTAGATATAATGTAACAGCCGCAACTAGAGTTGTAGAAAAACTCATACAGTTAACTGGCAATTCTAATATAGAACATCATTTAAGTTATTGTGAAATACAAACAAGAGAAGAATTATTTCCTAAGTTAGCATTTTACTTAGATAATAAAGTAACAAATATAATCTATACAGGTATTACAAGTAACCCACCTAAAGAAGTATCAGATACTTTTAAATTAGAAATAACAGAAAATAATAGAGCACCAGGAGAGAAAGATTTATTACACCGTGATGGAACTTTTTACACTCCTTGGTTTAATGTAGATAAAAGAAAAATAGCAGAGATGTATAAAGAGGCAGATTTGCTAGATGTATTATACCCATTGACACGTAGTTGTGAATACGATCCTACTAGCAGTTTCTTTGATAATATCGAAGATCCTGGTATGGGACACTGCGGTTCGTGTTGGTGGTGTGAAGAAAGAAATTGGGCATTCGGGAGATTACAATAATGACACATACATATCCAAATGTAATAAATGAAATATTTAAAGATAGACACAGTTATAGTTTTGACACAGTACCTAGTACTTTTGTTGATGCAATGGCAAATGAACCTGATGTTCCAGAAGAAAGAAGATTTAAAAAAGTTAAATGGATTACACACGAAAGCGGTATCCCTTGGTTAGTATTAGACTTGCCGGAGTTTGATTGGAAAGCGTGTTATGATGAGGCAATGGCAGTTTATGATGAGGCAATTCAACATAGAAAAAATGATTATGATGAAAGCAATCCTGATGATTACGGACACAGAGGTTGGCGTAGTCTTACATTACACGGATTAGGTAAACACGTTTCTCAGCATTGGGATAGTAAAGATGTTATAGAAGCCGGTTTCTTTTTTGAGAATGAACAACAGGCTAGAGAAGCCTATCACTGGACAGAGATAGCAGATAAGTGTCCTAAGACAGTTGAAATGATTAAGAGTATTCCTGGATATCAAGCATATGATAGAGTTAGATATATGTACTTAGAACCAGGTGGATATATTACTCCACATAATGATTACTCACATAATAAGTTAGGACCTTTAAATATCTCTTTAAACAATCCAGAACACTGTTATTTTAAAATGATTGATGACAATGCATATGTACCTTGGAAACCAGGTAAGATGATTAAAATGAATGTCGGACATCAACACGCAGTTATGAATGATACAGATGAAGTTAGAGTTCATATGATAGTACACGGGCAATACGGCGGACGTGGCTATGAAGATATAATATTAAAGAGTTGGAAAAATGTCGATTGATAGTAAATTAATATATAAAGTTTTGATAATTGCAGTACCCACATACTTAGTTGCTTTTTCTACAGAGGCAATGGTTTATACTATGCCTATGTTAGCAATAACAACAGTAATAGCAACAAGTTTGTTTAATGACAATCGTGGAAATGTAGATGTTGATACAGATTACAAAGAAGATATAGATGGTGAGTAGGAATGCAAAAGATTCTTTTCGCCTTCGAAGACAAATTAGACACAAAAAGAGGATGGAAGAAGTGAATAAAGATACGAATCAACAAAGAACTTATAACTTTCTTAAAGAAATTAGATGTGCAGTATTAGATACCTCTAGTACAATAGGTGATGAAGATGTATCAACCTATATGAGACAGTTGACATATAACTTTTTAAGAAACAATTATAGTCATTACAAGTACAAAATATATGAGGATAGTTCAGTTGATAATGTATTGAATGAAATTTGCGATAGTGATCCTTTAGAAAATGAAGTCACTTTAGTTGTGTTTCAAGCATATGGAAATTGTTTATATGATACTTGGAAACCATTAGAACAAGGTTATAGTTTATTCAGAGAGTATTGTAACTTTGAATGGAGAGATAAAGCAGATAACAATGAATTCTTATTGATGGGTCACATATTAGATGATAGAGACAAAGATAGATGGTTTAGATTACACGAACAATGTTTTGTAATTAACTATAAAATGTGGAAACAAATGGGCAAACCAAAGTTTGGTAACTTTGATAGAAAGAAAATAGAAGTTAATAAAGCAGTACGCAGTGAGAGTAACTTCCACGATAGTCATACGCCACATTACCTGGATCCAGGTATTGGAACAGAAACAATAGTTAAACAAGGCTTTGGTTGGAATATGATTAATGAGAGTTTGAAAGCAGGTATACGTGTTCTTAATTTTGACGAACAAGTACGTTCAACAAAAACATATTTGTATCCTGAAATAAAAGAAGAACAAGAAGAATTTAAAAAGTACTTTAGAGAAGATTGTGCAAAATTTTTAATGCACGAAGCCAAGACATTAGGAGAAGTTAAAAAAGAATTCTTACATTATCAATGTTATACAGTAAGAAGGTCGCCTACTGCGGCTTGGATTATGAATACTGAAAGTGTAAATGATGTTATATTTGTTCCTAGAAAACTACCATTAAAAAATCTATATTCAGTTGCGGCTGGATTTAAAACATATGCATTTTTAAATAACTGGAATAAAGATACAAACCTTGATGATGTTAATATACATTATTTTGATATATCACAACCAGGATTAGATGTAAGAAAATGGTTTCATAAAGAATGGGAACCAAGAAACTTTGATATGTACCTTGATTATCTTTATGAAGAATGGTATAAAACAGACAAAGCATTGTTATCAATATATGAAGACTTTGAGTTTGAATCAGATAACTGGAGTTCAGAAAGAGTAAGAGCAAAAGAGGCATTTATGAATAGTGTACTTAGAATTTTTGATACAATGGAAGAGTTTTATGTTATGCACGATAGATTAAAAGAAAAAGAAATTACCTATGCAAAAGCAGATTTAACTAAAGATTATTCATCATTACTTGATGCAGTTAAACCAAACGAAGAAGGTTATGATAGTGTTATATGGAGTAGTAATTATATTACTACAAGATATACAACGTGGCTATTATCATATGAAGAAAGAAAAGATGTATATAGAAAAGTTATGTCAGATTTAAATGATATTAATCCTCATTTAAGAGTTCATAGTGCAGATTGGGATGGAACTCCTACAAGAGGAATGAAAGTTGAAGAATTAAATCACGCATACGGATATCCGGAAGAATTATTTAAAAAATGGCGACACAAAAGAGTTTAAGATATATTAAATTTGATGTAGGGGTTCTACATTTAGAATTAACCTCTAGATGCAATGCCCTTTGTCCTCTTTGTGCTAGAACAACAGGTCTAGATTACGATAGCCAGTTGTTAAAGAAACGTGATGACTTACCATTAATAGATACAGACCCAGAGATATTAAAAACAATGTTAGAAGAAATGAAACCTTTCTTGCCTAATCACGTTTTTATTAATGGCAATTTTGGTGATCCAATAATGTATCCTCATTTATTAGATGTTATAAGAATGTACAAAGATGCTGGAGTGAGACAAGTAACTCTTAGTACAAATGGAGGAGTACATAAACCAGAGTGGTGGACTGAATTAGCAGGTATAATGCGAAAGCCTGATAAAGTTATCTTTGCTATAGATGGCCTCGAAGATACTAATCACTTATACAGAGTGAATACAAACTTCAAAAAGATAATGGAAAACGCACAAGCATTTATAAACGCAGGTGGTAGAGCAAGATGGGATTATATTGCATTTGCTCATAATGAACATCAGATAGACGAAGCAAGACAACTGGCAGAGGATATGGGTTTCTTTACATTTAGATATAAAAAATCAAATCGATATGTTATACCTAAAGATTACAATGCAGACCCTAATAGTAAACGAGAAGATGAAACAATAGAAAAGAAAACTACTATTAAGTTTATTGCTAAACAACACGTAAAGAAAGACAAGAAAGCAGAAACAGTTATATCAGCACCAAAGAAAACAGAGGCGTCAAATACTACAAAGAACTTTGAAAAGATATTAAAGAAACACAAAACGTTTGACAATTATGTTAAAAGAACACAAATAGATTGTCAGACCGCAAGAGATAAAAGTGTTTTTATAGACTATAAAGGCTTTGTTTGGCCTTGTTGTTGGCAAGGACATTACTATAGTTCTATAGGAGAAGACAAAGGTGTGCAAAAAAGAATAGATGACAGAGTAGAACTTGAAAATAAATATGGTAAAGACTTTAATAATTTGCAAAAACACAGTTTATTTGATATACTAAACACACCATACTTTTCAAATGATTTAGTTGAAAGTTGGAATGATGAAAGCAAACGTCTTTACATATGTGGAAAGACTTGTGGAAAAGAATTAGATTTCAGAGGAAATAGTGAAAAGAATTATGAAGATACAGAAATGAATAGGATGAACGTGTAATGGCTAGTGAAACGTTTTGTATATTACCTTGGGTAAACATCTCTACACGTGCCAATGGAGACTTGCGTGTATGTTGTCACGCAAACCAAGGACCTACTCGTGGTATCTATAAGAAAGAGAATGGTGACAACTATAATCTAAAACAAGATAAGATTACAGATGCTATCAATTCTCCACTAGCAAAAGATATTCGTAAAAAGATGTTAGAAGGTAAATGGCATCCTGAATGTATCAGATGTTTACGTGAAGAAAAAGCAGGTATGAAATCTCGTAGAATAAACGATGGTGAAAGATTTGCTACACACTTGACTTGGGATCAAGCAGTAGAACATACAAGTGAAGATGGAACAATAGATTTAAATCATATCAAACAAACTTATTATGATATTAGATTAGGTAATTTCTGTAATCTAAAATGTCGTATGTGTTCTCCAATGGATAGTAGTTCTTGGTACGATGACTATGTAAAAATGTGGGGTACAAATAAATTTAAAGACACTCACGGTGTTGTTGAGATGTATAAAAACAACAAAGGTAAGTTTACTGCACACGATTATGATTGGGTTAAGAAAGATAATTTCTGGGAGAACTTAAAAGAAACTGCCTCAGGAATGAAACACGTTTATCTAGTAGGTGGGGAACCTCTTATCATTGAAGAACATTATGACTTCTTAAAATATTGCGTAGAGAAAGATTACGCAAAAGATATGACTATTGAATATAATACTAACTTAACAAATATACAACCAAGAGCATTAGAGTTATGGTTAAACTTCAAGCAAGTTCAGTTTGGTATATCAATGGACGGTATAGGTCCAACACTTGAATATATCAGAAACCCATTGAAAACTAAACTAATGGAAAAGAACTTAGCAAAACTTGATGAAGTAGGATTAGAAAAACTAAACTTTAGAGCCTGGATTGCATTTACAATAGGTGCGATGAATGCCTTTCATTTTACAGACTTTTTAAAATGGAAAATAGAACAAGACTTTGCTATTATATCTCCTATGTTAAAAAACAATCCAAAGCCATTTATTAATGTGCATCCGATACACAGACCTTTTGAGTTATCAACTAGATTTCTTCCTAAAGATGTAAAAGACCAAGTACGTGATAAGTGGGAAGCATTTAGAACAGAATTTAAAACAGATATTGTAAACAATATAAACTTCCATTCATTAGCAAAAAAGAATCCTATGGCAATGGGATCAATTAAACCTGCAAATAAAGAGTGGGCAATAATGAAGATGGATCAATTACTAGATAGTAATTTAAAATTTATGTATGACGAAGATTGGTTTACAGAAGAAAATAATAAAAAGTTTTGGAACTATAATGGTAAATTAGATGACATTAGAAAAGAACAGATGCAAGAAAGTTTACCAGAATTATATGACGCAATGTTAAAGTATAGGGTAGAGTAATGAAGATAGGATTATTTGGTGATAGTTTTGCACACGATGATGAAACAAAAACAGGCAAATCATACATAGAATATTTAAATGAAAGAAATGATTTTGAAATAGTAGCACACGGTATGAGTGGTTCTGGTATGTATTATTCATATAAAAAATTCTTAGAACATAATAAAGATTATCAAAAAGTAATTTTTATAACTACACACCCTGGTAGACTTTGGTTACGTAACTCAAAAAATTCGTTAGTAGAACATACTTATAACTTGGCAAGTGCAGAACATTTGCTTAAACACGAAACGAAGTTAAAGACCGAAGATGTAAAACGTTTAACCGCAGTTGTAGATTATGTTAAATACATATATAACCAAGAAGAACAACAAGACTATTGGAAGTTAATGTTAGATAGAATTAAAAGTATAAGACCTGATGCACTGATTATAGATGCATTTCATATCTATAAACACGATGACAATACTAAAACAATAAACGAAACAGATTGTATTGTATTGGAAGATTTAGCAAGATTAGATTTAATGAAGAACGGCAAACCAATACTAGGGTCATTGGGTGTAGAAGATATGAGAAAAACTCATTTAAGTGAGGCAAACTCAATAGTATTTGCAAACAAAATACTTGAATGGATAAAAACAGGAAACTGGTATTTTAAAGACAAAGATGAATTTTTTGAATCACAAGGAATAGAGGCATATTATAATGACGGACGTTAACAAAGACTCACTTTATTGGTCGCAATATGACTTTACTAAAATACCTTATGATGATATTGTAAAAGTAGGTCAACGTACACTTTTGTATAGAGATTTATTTTCAGTATCTTGGTTGCTAGGACGTTTTTGTAATTACAAATGTAGTTACTGTTGGCCTTATGCTAGAAGTGATAGAAAAGACCATAGACCAACTGAATTGTGTTTAAAGACTATTGATGAAATAAAAAGACAAGCAAGAGAAAATGGTTTCAATAGTTTTCACTTTAGTTTGTCTGGTGGTGAACCTACATTTCATCCTGGTTACTTAGATATGCTACAACACCTAGCAGATGATGTTGACAATACAAATTATACAAGTGTTCATATGACAAGTAATATTTCACGTAAAGAGAAATGGTTCTTAGAATATTGTCAGATTGCAGGACAATTTCATAGAGCAAGTATTACTGCAAGTTATCACAAAGAATTTGCTGATAAAGAAGAATTCGCAGATAAACTTTTATTATGTATGGAACACGATGTACAAGTTACAATTAATATGGTTCTTGTACCTGAGTGGTTTGAAAGAGATTGGGATAACGCAATGTACTTTCATAACAGAGGTATCAATGTTACATTAAAGCCTCAATCAGATCCTACTGCTAGTTTTGTTGTTAAAGGTTATACAGAAAAACAATTAGAAATTATGCGTAACGGTATGCCACAACGTGATTATACTACAGACATACAAAAGACTACAGGCAAAAAGATTATAAGACCTAAACCAAAGACAGGTATGTGGAAGATGGATATGCAGAATGGTGATGACAAATCAGTCCCACCAATTATGCAAGTAGAGTTTGAGGATAGTAAAGGTAAGAAATGGTATATGGATCAAGCAGAACGTTTTAATGCTTTTAACTTTAATAAGTTCAAAGGTTGGGATTGTACTAGTGGGTTCAAAGGTATCATTATCAGAGAACCTGATGGGTCTATCAAACGTTCATACAGTTGTGCAGATAAACCATTAGGTTATATTGAAAGTGGGTTTAAACTATTTGATAGTCCTAAACCTTGTATAAGTGAAAGTTGTGTTTCAAGTGCAGATAGCAAGATACCAAAGAGGGCACCTGGCGCAACAGTTCGAATATATCCAGGAGAAAAGATATGAAAAAGTTCTATGTAAAAGACTGTCCTGACCATAAACCAGTACACATATGGATAGGTGAATCGTTAGGTATGGAAGAGAAATTCATAAACAAAATGAAACCAAAGAATCCAGATGTACTATACGAGTTTGAGGATACTTTACTAGACTTAGAAAAACTTAAAGAAGATTCAGAAAAAGCATTTGAAGAATATGGTTGGTATGGGTTCTTAAATATCTTTGGTGGTAAGTTTGCTAGAAGTGATGGATACGGAGGTCTAAGTTTAGTTTATAATAAAGATTATAGATATGAAAATATACCTGATAATGCACAGACATTAGGATACCCTAGGTCTAATTTTCCAGATGAATTGTTTACAGAAAACTTTGAGTTGTTTGAAAAGGTAATGGAAAAAAGATTAGACAAAGATATATGGAGTGAAGCCCAAGAGTTTGGTATGCATCACGCATTTAGATTTTTACACAAACACGAAATAATTGATGAGAAAAAGTTAAATGAACTTTTAGCAAAGTTTCCTGATAGAAAAGATGTAGGTGAAAGAATAAATTTAAATACATATTCAGATACGTGGGGGTTCAATAGATGGAGTGATCCAGCAAAGTATGGATATCTGAATGAAATAGTTAAACGTGTAAAACGTTCTCCTGTTAGAAGTAGATTAGCACAAATAAAAAATATCGATACAGAAGAAAGAAAAGAACAAGCCAACAAATATCTTTGGCACAGAGATGATACTTGGTTTTATGAGTTGAGAATTAATCTTAGTTTACATAACGAAAATAATGTATATGGAATTGAGATTGAAAACTATGGATCTAAACCATTCATTCCAGGTAATTGGTATGTATGGGATACTTACGTAACACACAGACCATATGTAAATCAAGCAATGCCAGGTAAAGCAAGAACAAATTATGTTTTAGCAGTCAACCCTTGGTTCGATTGGATTGAAGAAGAACAATGTTGGATACAAAATGAATTTTATGGCGAAAAGCATCCTGCTGATATGGTCATTGAAGGCGATGCAATAGAAGGGCTAAAGTTAGTGCAAAAATGAAAACATTTATAATAATGACAGGACCTCAGGGTTCTGGCAATCATTTATTCAGTAAAGCATTAGGTCAAAACGATGAGATATGGGGTTGGCATATGCGAGACTATTGGGAAGCACACGACCAAGAACCCTTTGCACATTATTGGAATGAACCATCTGATTTTGTTCACTTTGATTATCCAGAAAAAGATTTCATATTAACTAGTGTAAGTTGTCCTTACTTTCATCACGGCAAAGAACGTGTACCTGATTATGAATTGTTTTCATCATACATAAAATTAAATGCAAAAATAAAATATTTAATAATAGGTAGAGATAAAACTATTTTAGATTATCAACAACTAAGACTTAGAAAGAAATATACCACACACGTATTTAAAGACAACATAGATTACTTAATAAAACAAGACCATATGTTTATATCACAAGAGTTATTATATTTGTACGGACTTCCTTATTTGAATTCTATTGAGAAATGGATAGGCGTGAATGAAACAAAAGATGATACTATACTTAAAGATATATTAAAAACAGATGCTAATAATAAATATATTAAACAAGTAGACAAAACCGATTTAGATAGATTAGTTGAAAGTTTGATGAAAGGCGAAAGATGACAGACATAGATTTAGTTATGGGTTCAGACCATAGAGGTTACAAGTTAAAAAACATAATAGCAGAACACTTAGTACCTATAGACAAAGATATCAAAAAAGATATATCATTATTTTTAGATTGCGGGTGTTACGATGAGCAATCAGTTGACTATCCAGATGTAGTAAAAAGTATGGCAGACGAAATGAAAGGCACATTCAATATGGGTATATTGATATGTGGATCAGGTTTCGGTGTATGTATGGCCGCAAATAGATATCCTTTTATGAGAGCAATTACTGCCAGAAGTCCACAAGAGGCAAAGATGTCAAGAAAACATAATGATGCAAACGTATTATGTTTAGGTGCAGATTTTACATCTAAAAAAGAAGCATTGAAAATAGTAGATGCATTTGTAACTACAGATTTTGAAGGTGGTCGTCACCAAAGAAGAATTGATAAACTAAAACATATGTTTGGTTAAGATGTCCAAAAAGATAAAATACTTTCACGAAGTTTGGCCTGAGGAAGAAAGAATATTAAAGTTAGGTCTAGAAGAAAGTAAAAGAGCAAAAGCAGAGAGACAGAGTAAAACTAAAAAGAAATCAAATGATAAAGAATTACGACCCAAGCAAAGATAATATAATAAGATGGCACAATCAAGTATGGGACTTGAATGATGACCTTGATATGTATTGGTTACACGAAGCCATTATGTTCAAGAGATACAAGAATATGAAAGATACAAGTTCCAAACTTGATTTAAGAGATAGAACTTACTTTACAAAGTTTAGAAAATTATTTTATCAAAAAGCAAACTATGGTAGTTGGGAATTTGCAAGGGATAGAATAGTAGTAAAAGAACAACACATACCTTTTAATGAATACAGATACAGAGATCCTGATGATAACATTTTATATTGGGAAAGAGGTAGCAAGTATACTATGGTATATCTTGTATCTTTTGCTGGTCACGAAGGAAGATTAACTATAAGTGCAGATTGCTTACCAGAAACAATATGGAAGACTAAATGTAATGTACTTATTGTAAATGAAGATCCATTTAGAATGCCTGAGTATGAATATCCTAGTTGTTTTATATTAGGTAATAGTAAGATAAATCCAACGTGGGATAAGTTAATTGCTAAACTGAAGGCAATCTTAGATGAGTTTAGCAAAGATAAAATTGTATTTTTGTTTGCAGATTCTAAACACGCAGGCAGTGGTATAGGTATGGCAGGTCATCTTGGATTGCAATATGCTTTTATTATTCACGGGCAAAATACATATGATTGGGATAATAGTCCTTGGGTACAACATTGGTTAAAGAAAAAAAGTATAGACAATCTAGGCGAAGTACAACAAATGGCGATTGTAAAGTCCTGGAGAAATAGAAAAAGAGATACACTAATCACAGATCCATTACAACATTTATCAGAATGGCCTGATTTAAAAATAGATTATTACTATGGTGCTTATGATATAGAGTATGAAGGATTTGCTGATTATCTAGCCGAATTTGTAGATGGAAATCAAGTAACAGCCCATCAAGTAGACTTTAGATTTAGTCCACACGATAATGGTCATTTCATTAGAACATTTGTTGAGAGAGAATTTCTTCCTGTTTATATGTCTAAACTGACATAGTTGCTTTTATAAAATCATCTGGATTATAATTTACCAAAGTAAAATCTGACATTTTAAAATCATCAATATTGGTTACATCAGGATTTAAATGTAATTTAGGGAATGCTTTAGGTTCTCTTTCTATTTGTGTATTACAAGCATCAAAATGATCCTCGTATACGTGAGCATCACCAAATACGTGATTGAATATTCCAGGAGTTAGTCCAGTAACGTGAGCAATCATATAAACTAACAAAGAATAAGATGCAATATTAAATGGAACTCCAAGAAATAAATCTGCACTTCTTTGATACATTGTACAGTTTAATCTTTTATCATTTGTGACATAAAATTGTGCAAATGTATGACAAGGCGGGAGTGCCATATTTTCTAACTCACCAACATTCCAAGCAGATAGTAAATGCCTACGTGATTGTGGATTGTTTTTAAGTCCGTTGATTAGAGTTTCTATTTGGTCTACTTCACTAAACTTACGCCATTGAACGCCATATACTGGTCCTAGTTTTTTAACTAAATCATTATTCTCATAACCTAAGTTAACACCTTGTTCATCAGCATTGGCTGTCCAAATAGTCTTTTTACCTATTAACTCTTTACGGTCTTTTCCATAATGAATTTCAGCAAGTCTACGTTCATCATCAGAACCTTCTAAGAACCAAAGTAATTCACTTAATACTGCTTTGAAATTAACTTTCTTGGTAGTAAGTAAAGGGTATCCTGCCTCTAATTCAAAACGTAAAGAGGTATGAAATACACTCCGTGTTCCAGTTCCTGTTCGTTCTTGGTCTCTTATTTCGCCTCGTGTCATTACATAGTGTAATAGTTCGAGGTATTCTTCTTCCTCAAAGTTTCGCATTACTTCACCACTGATTATGTCTAGGATCCTGTTGTTGTTTTATATGTTCTTTTTTATTCCAAATTTCAAAAGTGCATTCTTCTGTTTGGTGTTGATAACTTCTTTCGAATAATTCTAAATATCGAGTTCTATTAACAGATGTATCAACTTCATATGTACCTTTGATTGTAGTCAGATAAATTGTATCCGCTATTTTATATAATTCATCATAAAGTGTTTTACCACCTACTATCATTATATTTCTTTTAGGGTGTCTTGATTGTATTGCTTGAACGATAGTTTCTAAACTATATTTTGTATGGTCATATGAATCATATGCTCCTTCAAATAATTTAAAATCACTTGAACTTATTACATAATTAATTCTTTCGGGTAAAGGTGCATAGTCGCCTAGACTGGTCCAAGTTTTACGCCCCATAACGACTACCTCGTTTAGAGTTTTTTCTTTGAACCATTGTAAGTCAGATTTGACTTTAGGCCAAGGAAGTGAATTTTTATAACCAATGCCACCACTTTCGTCAGTAGCAAGAATCATACTTATCATTCCGTACTCCTGTTTGTATAGATATTTATCTGTTATTCGGGCTTTTTATTCGCTTTGTTCTTTCGCTTTTTCATATCTTCAAAGTGTTGACTAAGAATATTACGAACATTCATAACGACATTTTCACGAATAGCAGGCATATCTACAAAAACTTGAATATCCTCAATGCTATCGAATTGTGATACAAGTTTATCCCAACTAAAGTCATTGTTTACTGGTAATGGATTTATTAATTCATCACCTTTAAGAATAACTTGTTGACCGTTTGCA
>CEPR01002056.1_pt1 | contig 16186 bp, 24 predicted proteins | sample 530431 | NCBI WGS metagenome assembly CEPR01 (sample SAMEA2620078, study PRJEB7988) | marine metagenome | isolation source: saline water (ENVO:00002010), including
AAAAAGATTTCCGTTACCGAAAAAAGTTCAAGATCGCAAAAAAACCCAGCAGGAAATAACCAAGCTGTTTTCTCACCTTCACGGGAAGACTGCCACAGAGGCGGCGAGAGAGTTACAAAAACGGGTTGGCAACGAATCTTACTCTGAAATAGCCGGGCGAGTTGCTGACAAGTTGGCATCTCTTGAGTCGGAGGGGCTTGAAACTGATGTAAGGGTCATCAACGTAGGGGACAAGGCTCCAAGCGATTTTGCCCTAGACTCCGGCACGATGGGCCTTTTCCAGTCGCTGGATATATTTGACGCGCCTTACTCATCGACGGTATTTCTGTCGGGTGGGGACACCGGCAGAATAAGCTCAATACAAGAGGCAGAAGAGACTTCGTTGCACGAGCTAATACATGCCGCAACGTCTCACGCTCTTACGGTGGGAGAGAGGAGGGGTGCGGTTGGCACGCCTTTCGGAGAGTTCCACAACGAAATCTCTTCGATCATGAATCAGGTTGTTCGGGAGACCAACAGGCAAATAGACGATGGCTCTATAGACATACGCGGAAAGACTGCGGGGATGCTCAGGAACGCCACCCAGAACACAAGAGAGTTTATTGCCTACGGGATGACCAACCCAGAGTTTCAGGAGTTTCTTGATGGCGTTTCAGTAGAGCCAAAAGATGCCCTGCCGATAGCTGGGGATCAGACTGTCGACGCCGATACAGAGGGACGTGCGCCACAGGATGAGGCAAAACCCAAAAATCTCCTACAAAGACTGATCAAGGCAATATCTGATTTTCTGGGGATTACGCGAAAGACAGAAGAAGCCCCGATTACCGAGGCTCAGAAACAAACCGTTAGCGCCCTTTCGCAAGTCGTTGAGTTCGGTGATAGAGCCTTGAAAATACCTGAAGGGTATACGTCTTCTGCCCTTGGCGATTTGGGTCAAGGAAAAAACGTCGGCATCACCTCCACATACGGGCCTTTGGAAATATCCTTTAGCAGAAGAGCGGCCAACAAAGCCGTTGAAAAGGGCAACCGGAGAGCACAAGAAAAAGTCGAAGAGTACATATCGACACACCAGATAGACCCCATTGGCGCCACATCTCTGGATGCTGGCCCCGTAGCATTCTCTCGCCGTGCTGGATATTTCGCGTCTCCACAGGGAACGCCGACATTTGCAACGCCATCTGATGGCTTGTTCAAGCGATTGATATATCAAGTGCAGGACAAGCTCGTCGGTCTCAAAGACATAGAAGAGGCGATTAACGAATCAAGAAAAGCTGACGGCTTGCCGCCGATAACGGTAGATAAAAGTGTTTACCGTGGAGAAGAGACGATTGCTGGCAAACTGGGCAACTTCCAGCGAACTTTTCAGGAACGCGAGCTTGAGCCTCTTATTCAGGACATGTCAGACAATAACGTGTCGATAGATCAGATGGACGAGTTTTTGATCTTACGTCATGCGATAGAGCGGAATGACAGGATACGAAAGATCAACCCCGCTAAGGACATGCAGGATGGTGGCGCAGGAAGTATTAGCGTCAACGGCAAGCTCCAAAGACTGACAGATGCCTATGTAAAAAATCGTATGCTCTCTGAGTTTGGCTTGAAGTGGAATGACGCCAAGGGGGAGTGGTCTGGAGGTAACGACAAAGGCAGAACATATACGCGCCTTGCGAAAAAGGTAGACGACATTAACTCTACGACCCTGCTGATTGAGGAGCAGGGCGGTCTAATGACCTCAGAGGAACGACAGCAGATAGCCTCGTTTTACAAGTACTACACCCCGCTCAGAGGGATCGTCACCCGAGAAGAGGACATGGCGATAGAGACCAACGCCAAAACGGCAGGCTCTGGTGGCTCCCTCAGTATCATGGGTAAAGAGACAGAAAGGGCTATGGGGCGGGAGTCAGAAGCCTTTTCTCCGATTGCTACAATCGTTACTGAGCGAGGAGTCAAGACTGCCCGTGCAGTCAAGAACACGTCGGTCGGAAAGCGGCTTGTCGATCTGATACAGGACAATCCAAACGACGATGTTTGGCAGTTGATCTCACCGGACAACCCCAGATATGTGAATGCCTTTGAATCTTTTTACACCTACGTTGGGCCGGATTCGCAAAGATATGGAGAAACGCTTTCAGATATATCAAACGAGCCAGACAAGAAAAACTGGGTAAGAAGAATCACACCGAGAAAAGACCCGGTTCTCAATCCTTATGCTGATGAGTTGTTCGGAGTAAAGATAGACGGACAGCAGTATTACATCGCGTTCGCAGACCCCAGCTTGCGAAAAGCAATGATCAACCTCGATGGCGGCACAACAAACAGAGCAATCGAGTTTTTAAATTACGCGACTCGGTGGATGTCATACGTCAACACCAGCCTTAACCCTGAGTTTGTTATTGGTAACTTCGCCCGAGATATACAGACAGCGATCTACAACATTATCGGCGAGCAGTCGATGGAGGGCGGTCTGGCTAAAGACGCAAAGGGCATCGTGAGTGAGGTCTTAAAACAGACATTTGGCAGTCCACTGGGTCTTGTTCCGGGCATCGACAAAGGGCGCCCGTCTGCGATAAAGGTGTTTTACAAGGGATACAGAGACCCTGATTCATTGAGTCCACAAGACAGACGAGACTACGATGAGTTCATAAAAACCGGCGCAAAGACCGACTGGTTTCACTCTCGAACGCCAGAACAGCAGAAGCTCAACATCGAGCAAATGCAGAGAATGGCTCAAGGAACCTTCAGGGGCAACACTGAGGCCGGACTTAACGCAGTCAAAAATTTTATTGATGACAGCAATGCCGCAGTAGAGAACGGTGTGCGGCTTGCTACGTTCAAAGTTGCTAGAGACAAGATGATCGAAAACGGCGTGCCAAGGGAGCTTGCCGTCCAGCAAGCCGCGTCTCTTGCCAAGAACCTAACAGTTAACTTCAATCGAAGAGGGCAGTCAGGTAATACGCTTAATGCTCTGTATCTGTTCTTTAATGCCTCGGTACAAGGCACAGCAAACTTGTTACGGGGACTTAACGTATTTGACCCTAACTCCTCAAGAACAAAGCAAGCAATTGTGTTCAGCATGATTGGCTTCGGGGCGCTGATGTCTGCTTTGGCAGAGGAGCTGATGGATGAGGATGAACTCAGAGACATCGAGGATTATGTAAGAAACAGAAACATGATAATCCCGCACGCCCTTTGGGGCGGAGACCCTAAGAAGTATTCAATGATCCCACTGCCTTATGGGTACAACGTGTTCCATGTTTTTGGAGACGCAATGTATCAGGTGGCAACTGAGCGTGAGTCTGTTGCGTCGGCAGGCTCTCGTGTAGGCAACGTGATGATGGGCTCTTTCAGCCCGATTGGCGCATCTACAGGAGAGACCATACCGGAGGCGGTGCTAAAAACAGTAACGCCAACTGTTGCCAACCCACTTACCGATATAGCGTTCAATTCAAATTACTTTGGGGCGCCCATATACCCGCCAGACAGTCCCTACGAGGTTGCACAAGCGCCTCTATCTAGGCGGTCGTTTTCCAGCACGCCTCAGTTTTACAAGAGTGTTTCTGAGTTTTTAGCTACTCGTGACTTCTTAGGACTTGCCGAGCCGGGAAATGAAAGCCAGCCCGGAGTGATAGAAATACCTCCTGACTTGTTTGGATATTTAATTGACTGGGGAATGGGTGGTGCTGGCGCATTCGGAGAGCGCGTAATTTACCGAGCAGTGCCTGCGGCATTGAGCGATGAGGTCGAGCTTGAAACCAAGGACACCCCATTTGTGCGTCGCCTTGTCGGTGAAATCAATCAAAGACCGAAAACAGAACGATATTACGAGCGCAGGATCACTCTCGCAGAAATAGAGAATCAAATGAACGATGTCCTCCGTGGTGCAGAGCGGGGTGCATTCATGGAGAAAAACAGAGAGTACGTCAAGATGATGCCCATGATGAAGGGGTCGGAAAAGGCGCTACGAAATTTACGAAGGAGGCTTAAAAACATACGCGCCATGAAAGACATTACGCCGGCAAGGAGCTTGGAGCTTGCAAAAATAGAGGAACAAATACAGGCAGACATAGACGAAGTCATGAACAAATTTAACGAGCGGTATGATCGTCTTGTAGGAAAAGATAAATAATGAATATTGAATGGCTGTACCGCGCTACATGTGAACGTGTAGTGGATGGCGACTCTATTATTCTGACGATAGACGCTGGATTTGACGTTCTACTGAGCAAGCAGTCAGTGAGACTATACGGTATAGACACGAGCGAGACTCGCGGAGGAACGCCAGAACTAAAGGCTCTGGGCATCCTCGCAAAAAATTACGTCAAGCAGATGGTTCCAGAGGGTTCTGAGCTACTGATCAGAACACACCTAGACAGGCGGGGTAAATTCGGACGCATACTGGCTGAGTTGTATTTGCCAGAAGCGCCCGATACTGAGGGTTATCAGCCCAAAAGCCTGAACGACATTTTAGTCGACGAGCTTCTCGCGGTTCCGTATCACGGACAAAGCAAGGAAGATGTGATCAACCAGCACCTGATCAATGTGCAACATCACCGAGCAGAAGGGCGAATACCTTAGCCCTGATCGCAGGCTCTTTCGTAAATCTGATCGTCCCATGTATACCCCAGCAGGTAGGGGGTATAAGCGTCACACCAAGCCGGAGACCCCGGCTCTAAGCCATCCGTAGCAGATTCTTCTGGGTCTACCTGATCATTCGGCTTCTTGTGTGTAAAGTACACGTTACCGTTATCGTAGTCCTTTTTCTGATACATCTTTCTGGCCTTGCTGACGTACACATGCTCATTGTCCTTGAGCGTGTAAGCCGTACCATCGTCGTAATAAATTACAGTTTGAGATGATGCAGAAAAAGCGACTAGTGTTGCGAGCAGACCCAAGCAGTATTTAACCATGACATCCTCCTATTAACGGTGCCTGAGGCGTCAGTATATGGACATAGCTACCAAGACACAAACATCCACATTGTGCCCCGAATGACGCCCTCTTCGGCGTAAAGAAAAGAAGCGACCGAAGCAATAAAAACCACCAGCAACGGCAACACATACTCTGGGATATCAACCATACTTCGAGCCTCGCTTTTGCGCTCTTTTGATTTTTGGCCTTGTAAGCGTGGCGGGGTCATCTTCTGCTGGGCAAACTTCGATCTCACCCCCTCTCGCCAAAAACTGATCTATTGTTTCAGGGTCTTGCTTCTCATTTAGGGGGTTGGTCAATGGCTCAAATGCAGACAGATCAATGTCCCCCCATTTATCACGGCTCTTTTGCATCCAGTATCTCTTTGGCTTCTTGAAGCTCTTTAATCGCTTCAGCTATTGCGTCCACCGCTTCGAGGTTTGCCTCTGCTAATTCTTGGATTCGAGATAGCGAGCTAGTTATGCTTTCTATGAACTTGTCAGCAGTAACAACGGCATCCGTGTAGGCATCGCCTTCTAGCTTCAGAGTAAATTTACCTGTCATTTTAAGCCAGCCAACCGCGCCAAGCTGTGGTAGTCGTTGACGTAAGCCGCTCTAAGTGGGCCTTCTTTGGGAATGCGAGATTCGTAACATATGTCGCTAAGTGTTGACTCCCCGTAGTCTCTAAAAAATTCCTTCATCCTTGCGTGTGTCGCCTTTCCCTCCTCGCCATACCACGCATTTACAGCACGCCTAATATTATCGTCGCACTCAAAAACAACTTTCACTTTCATAATTCTTCCTCCCTAGCTGGGGGCGGTACATCGTATCCCATCTCTGCCGCCACCCTGCACAATGTTTCGATAAGCTCGGAGTAGTCACCACGGGTAGCATCATTGCTACGCTTTACCGGACGACGAACTATCCCGAATTTAGTGTCGACCTCCTCTGACCCATAGCACTGGCAGAGAAGCTCGTTGTGCATCTCGTCAGGCGTCAATCCGCAGAACTTTGCGAAACCATTGCACCACTTTCTGTAGTAATTTTCTTGCGGTCTTGATCGGTGAGTCCGTAATGGTTTCACCTCCAAAGTGACTCCGTGCTTCGACCGAAGGTTGACCTCCAGTATTTGTGGTTCCATTTGCGGAAACTCCCGAGACAGAAATCGAAGCACTCGCGTCCGCTTCACCACTCTGGTTTTTGGTAGGTGTATTTCCATCTTCACCCATCCTTCATCCCCTTTACTGTGATAACGCCCTGATCAACTCGGCGTATAAGCGTTTTGATTATGTTAAACAAGAACTGCTCCGATTTGTCGATCTTCTTGTCGAAAGTGGCCCCTCCGCCACCCACATCAAATTGGTAGTGACATCTGTGACATAAGTCAGCGACAACTAAATCGTGTGGTTTGTGGCCCGTACCCTTACCAAGCAGGTGTGCGCGTAGTCCGGTGTAGTGAGCCGCGACCACGGTGTCATCTCTGACACCGCAATTTACGCACGCTTGATCGCGTGCCGCATCAAGTAGCTTTTTTGATCTAATCAAAGAGGGCATCGAGATCGTCGCCACCATCAAAAGGAGTTTCGTCTTTTGCCGGCGCTGGCACCGGCTTCGGAGCAGGAGCGGCGCCTTGGTTTTGTTCCCGCCACTGCTGTACGGATTTAGAAAGGTACGCCTCTGCCTCGAAACTCAGGTAGGTTTCTCCTGTCTCGCGATCTTTCTCGGCCCAGACAGCCATTTGCAGTCTAGGGTTTTCTCCAGCCAAACCCATGTCTCTGAGATTTACCATCTGTTCAGGGGTAATCTTCAGGTGACCCTTAAACTTGGGCGCCTTGGGGTGTTTACTGTCGGTGTTCTTGCTCGCACTGCCTTTTGAGCTTGGATATTGTGATGGCATGTCAGACTCCTTACGCGCTTAACGACTTTACTTTTTTCTGAATATACGCAGTGATTTTGTCGCCCACTTCGGGGAACAGCATCCTGCAATCTTGAATGTCGGGGTTCGACTTGTCCTTGATCGCCTTTAGTTCCGCTTTAGTTGAGGCAAATGCGTCGCAGTGCTTCTCAAAAGCGTCCAAGAACATAGTCGCATGTTCTTCTGTCTCAATTGCTATGCCGCCAAAAGACCGCCCAATCACAACCGCCTCCGGTTCGTTTCTTTGGCTCGGATGTTGGGCTGTATCGAGATCGTCAAAGTCGTCCTCTGCGCTGTTTGCGTCGTCATCTTCGTCTGGCTCCACTCCGAGCGCCGCAAGCAGGGAGTAACGCTTGGCGTAGGTTGTTACTGCGCCGACCGTCTGCGGTGTGAACTTCTCAAGAACAACCCTCGGCCCATCGATGGTTCGTTCTTCACCGCTGGCATGTATGAATATCGTTTGGGCCATGATTGTGTTGTTCTCGCTGACAATGTTCTGAATAAACGTCAGCTTGTTATCGAACAAAAGCTGTCGGACCTCTGTGATTATCCCCTCCAGTTTGGCGTATTTACTGCCGTAATAAGGATTAACGGCGTCTCTGGATGGGTTCTGCAATTCGCCTCTAAGGCTGACAAGAGCTTCGGCTAACGTCTTAGGTGAGCCATCCTTTGCGGTGGTCATTTGATACTCCTAAATTTTTCAGTATTTCACTTGGTTCAAGTTTGAAAAACAGTCCTGCGTTCATATCACCGACGTGCTTGGCGCCGAGATAGAACCGCAAGCTGTCTCCGGTTACGGTTATTTTAAGTTTGGCTGTGGTTATCTGATTCAAAGCGACAACCTTTCTGTAAAACTCAGGATCACTTTGAATCATGCCCAAGCCTCATTCTCATATTGCTCGCACCACTGAGCGACGCGACACCAGTTGTCTTTGCACCGAGTGTACTGGCCCGCTCTGACCTCGACCTCTAATCCTGACTGGTCACCAATAAAGGCCAGCGCGTCTTCCTCCGAATCCAAGACCCGCACAGCACGCTTGGCACCCTTCTTCTTCACGGCATATCGGTCTGCTTTTTTCCACCGCTCCTCATCAGAGCAAAAAGGCAACGGTTGCTCACCATCGAAGTCGATCCAATCGGCGTCTTGATGTGCCTTGACGCGGTCTCGGACATACCTGTCCCTTTCGTCGGGTGACCAAAGAGGTATATCGACAATAACGATGGGCGCCTCTGGGTAGTTATCCTCGCCAGCCTTTGATCGTTGCCAATCTCTGAGCACAGCAACAATCTTCAGACCGGAAACAGGCTTATCAGGGTAATTTTTTTCAGCCAACCAGCCGTAAAAATTAAGCTGTTTGACCCACTCGATCTTTCCGAATATGACAGACCATACAGACGTACACTTGTAGTCAAGTATTGTTATCGTCCCGTCACTTTCCGATCTTTGTAAGTCGATGGCGCCACTGATAGTCCAGTTATCCACTTCCGCAAAGAGACGCTCTTCTACAACGTGGCCCTCTGGCTCGTGTTGTTCAAACATTGTATGCACGGCAGTGCCGAGCACTGACCACAACATCTCCGAGGCATCCTCGGTAATCTCGTCTTTGTGCCGATGCTTGAGTATGCGTATTCGAGGAGAGTCAATAAGCTGAGTGACAGAAAGGTCACTGTTCCCACGGCTGTAATTGTCCGTTGTCAGCGCCTTGTATATGGGCTCCGGCAGGTTGTGTTTGTTCGTTATCTTCATTGACCGGCATCTCCGGCACCTTGATGCAATGCACCCTCATGCCCTCGACTCCGTCTTTTACAGCCTTGCACACGCTGAACTTCTTTTGATTCTGGTGCCTCCGCTGGAAGCGGGTAACCTTCTGCCGGAGAGCTTCGACCCACTTCCGCCTCTGGTCTGAGTCCTCTCCCTGTGTCGCCAGAAAAAAACTCTGGCCCATCAATAACTCGCTCAACGGGAGGTTCGGTAGGGGCTGATTTTGCTTCGGCAGTGGTACGTCCGTTTCGATTTGAATATCCATAATACTCGGCAATCCTTTTTTCAGTAAGCTCAATAACGTATTGTCCCATTTTGGACATGATACACTCCTCCGGTTAGGGACAATCAATACTAGGTGCAAATCAAAACGATGTCAAACATCAAAGAAATTACGATATACGGAGAGCCCGTAAGTAAGGCAAACAGCCGTAGACTTGTCACGAGCAAGCACGGAAAGCCCCTGTTCATCAAGTCCCAAAAAGCCCTCGATTATGTCAAATCTTTTCAGCAACAGTGCACAAAGATTGAGCCTGTCATCACAGAAGATATCGCGATTGACATAGAAATTTTCTATGCAAGCCGACGTCCTGACCTCGATGAAAGTCTAATTCTGGACTGCCTGCAAGATCGGTGGTATAAAAATGATCGCCAAGTAAAAGAAAAGCATGTGCGGTGGGGCGGCGTCGACAAAGAAAAACCGAGGGCAAAAATTGCAATCAGATACCTACAGGATAGTGTATAGCAAGGTGATCTTTCGTGCGATCAAGGACTTGGTGTCCGGTCAAGCAGACAACCGTCAAGACGCAATTAAGTATTTGAAATCAGAAGCATTTTTACAGCATTGTAGGGTAGCTGGGTTTCCGTGTGAGCTACAGGATGCCTTGGACGAAATGCTTTTGCTGAGTAATACGCAACAAAAACTTGTTGCCGAAATGTTCTTGGAAGAGCTTACCAGCTAGGTAAAAAAAGCCCCCAGCGAAGGGGGCTAAAGCTCAAAACCAAGGAGTGACCTACTAGGATTAGCCTAGCAGAGACATTACTAAGTGTAAATTAATTAGTTATGTCTAGCTACGCAAGTCCTAGTGGCTATCAAATACCAGAAAAAAAGGAGGTAGTCAACACATGAGTCCAATGGACGACGTAGTCTCCGGTCATCACAGGGACGCAAGAATCAAGTGTCCCGAGTGCGGAGATAACAGAAAAAAGAAAAACGTCAAAACGCTCTCAATCACTGTCTTACCAGACAAAACGCTATATCACTGCCACCACTGCGGAATATCTGGTCTGGTGAAGAAAAAACCATTCTACGAGGAGTATATGAAAAGCGAAGAAAAGGTAGTCAGCATCCCCACACAGTTAAATTACAATGTCAGCCTTATCACTGAATTTTTTGAGCGACGCGGAGTTACGCTGTTTGGTCTTGATGACTTACCAGCAATGACAACCGGAGTTCGGCGCTTTGGGGGCGAAGAGAAGGAGGCAATAGGATTTGTTTATGGCTCCCGCGAAAACCCATCCGCGATTAAGTGGCGCTCGGTTGACGGCAAAAACTTTATCTGCGAGGGCGCACCTAGAAGTTTCTACGGTATAGAAAATCTTGACGAAGATGCCGACGATTTGATTGTGGTCGAGGGTGAGGCAGACGTCATCGCGCTAGGCAGTCTGTCCATCAAGGCAGTTTCATGTCCAAATGGGGCGCCCATCAAGGTCAGCAACAACAGAGTTAGTCCAGAGGAGGACAACAAATTTGCTTACGTCTGGGAGGAGCGCGAAAGAATTGAGAAAGCGAAGCGGGTGATTCTCGCGGTAGATAACGACGAGGCAGGCGAGGCACTTGCAGAGGAGTTAGCCAGAAGGGTGGGCAGGGCGAAGTGCTGGCGAGTGAAGTTTCCCGACGGCACAAAGGATGCGAATGATGCTCTTGAGAAGTTAGGAGCAACAGAGACGCGCAGGTTAATCCAAAATCCAGAGCCCGTTCCGCTTTCTGGCGTGTACGGAGCATCAGATTATTTTGATCAGGTAAAAAATATTTATCAAAACGGTCACGGTAAGGGCGCCAGTACAGGTTTCAAATGCGTCGACGATATATTCACGATTGCTGTTGGTCAGTTGTCAGTGATAACGGGTATGCCCGGATCTGGGAAGTCTGAGTTCATTGATCAGATTATGATGAATCTCGCAGAAAACGAAAGCTGGAAGTTTGCTGTTTGTAGCTTTGAAAATCCTGTCCCGTTTCACATAGCGAAGCTCGCAGAGAAGCGGTGCCGCCGATCCTTCTACGACACCCTCGACGGCAGAATGTCTGTGGACGAGCTTGAGGAGGCGACCGACTTTATCAACAAGCACTTTGTTTTTCTTGAGAGTAGGGACGGCGCACTCAGCACGATTGATTCTATATTAGATAGGCTAAAGCAAAGCGTCATGCGGCTCGGGGTGCGGGGGTGCGTCATTGATCCTTACAACATGATCGAGCATACCAACCCAGAGGAGCACACCAGCATCAGCCACATGCTCAGTAAGATAACCCAGTTTGCAAAGGCTTTTGACTGCCACATATTTTTCGTGGCGCACCCATCTAAGATGTACGCAAACAGAGAGGATGGAAGCTACAGCATACCCAAGGGTCAGAATATATCTGGTTCGGCAAGTTGGCACGCTAAGTGTGATCTCGGCATTACCGTTCACCGGACCCCCGATGATGAAGTTGAAATACATTGCTGGAAGTCGAGGTTCAAGTGGGTCGGCCAGCAGGGAGTTGCAATCCTTAACTACAACATGTCAACAGGAACATACGAAGAACGGGGACTTCCCGAGGCGTGTCCATCTTCAATATCTAAGTTGCGCGGTCAACAGTGGAGCGGATTCGATGACCTCTAATCAAAAACATACGACAGAGCTTGGCACACCCGAAATGCACAGCCAGCACTCGGTCATGATCGAGGGCGGCACGCTTCCTCGCGCCAAGGTCATGGATCAGGCGCTCGTGGACAGGTATTTGATGGACGGCTTGCTTACCTTAGAGGAGCATCAGGCCGCAGAATATCTCATGAATCAAGCATCGCAAGCCGGCATATACACCAAGCCGATTAACTTTGAGTCTGGCGGGGGAGCAAGAACATCGGACCCCTTTGCAAACGACGGCCTTCAACGCTTCAGTAAAACCTTGAGATTGCTTACCGATAAGTACGGCGAGTATCACAAGTACATAGTGCAAGAGGTCGTGTTGCACAACTGGGACGTTTCTGAGAATGACAGACGTATGGGTGTGTTGAAAGAGGGTTTGTCTTGGATTTCGTATCGCAGAATGTCTGGCGGGAAAAACCCACTGCGACATATTACTCAGAGGAAGTCAGATGCAGTGTAAGTGCGGCGGGATCACAGTTGATCGGGAGCAAGTGAAAAAAAAGAAAGTGGTCTGCCGATATGCGGAATGCCGCGCTTGCGGCAGGGTTCATGTCTGGTGGAGAGGGGGTGGGGTGGATGACACCATGCCAAATCACGAAATGATTGGGGCTGACATGATGCCTGATGACGCCACCCCTCGCCATTAGGAGTTCGCCCCAAAAAGATTCTATCCTTTTGGTACATGCCGGACAATCTCAAGAATTTTGGGGGTGCGGAGACCCCCTTTCAATTCCTCCAGCTTTGCAATTCTGAGGTCTGGCAATATCGCCACGTCTTTCTGCCACACGCGAGCCATGATCTCGGCTTGTTTGACAGCGGCCAAAGTGTCGTCGTTATTCACGGTCAAAATACTCGGGGGTCAATTCTGGCAAATCCGTCGCCGGCTTTTCCTCAGTCGTTTGGATTCTCGTTCGGAAAAATCCATCGTGCTCAGGATACCTTTTCATGAACGCCCGAGCGTAGAACGCCCGATAATTGTTGTTCAGCTTAAAAGTTGAAACACCATCCCCGCCTGCGTCAATCTCCCAGCGAATGCGCTCAAATATTGCGTTCACCGAGTAATTTTTGTACCCGCGATCAATCATCATGTTTGTGAAACGCACAAAGTACTGCCAAACAATCGGGTTTGATCTGTGGAAGTTGACGCACTGTTCGCGCATCTCGTCCTTTCGAGTCTTGTTTTTCATCCTGCAAAAACAGCAAGCAAAACGATAACCATGGTGGAAAAAGAACACATAGCGGCAATCGTGGACGAAATATCGCAAACGCTCAAGGTGAGAGTTTTCGTTGTGTTTTCAGCATTCTCAGGCTCAGTGTGAATTGGCTCCATTGGCGCCTCTTTGATGCGAACGCCTCGCCGGTAACTCCGCTTCGGGCGACACGACTGATATAAATCGAAAAGCCTTTTATCGGTATAAATCCTGTTTGACACTGAGCTTTCTGTCCTGTTTGCCATGCTTTCGGCTATCTCATCTATGTGAAAGCCGCAGTTAATTAGTCGGTACACCTCCGAGATTTCCTCTTTGGTCCATTTTGTCCATCCTTTACGTGTTTTCATGATTTACTCCTCGCAATCAATTTCAGGGTTGTGGTCAGGCCAGACATTGCTCCTGACAAGTTGACAGTAATGGTCACGACGAGCTAGTTCGTCCTCGTAGTCTCCATTGCCTGTAATTCCGAGCGCCAAAATAATTAGCGCAATGAAAAAAGCGGCCCTCACGACGTCACGTCCTCTGCATCTTCAACGTCAATCCATACATCGTATTTGCCCTCATCATACGGACCCCAGATCACATCCTCGGATGCTATGCGTCTGGCTTCCTCTTCCGTCTTTGCTTCAAACTGGTAGACGGTCGTTTCAATAACTCTGACCCGATATTTTTTCACGCGATCTCCTCCAATGGCTCGACTAGCCGGTAAATGTTGCCTTCGTATGTGACTTGCTTGTCGCCCACAAAGCAGGGCTTTACAAAAATCTGCTTTTGATACTGCGGGTGGTGACGAAACTTCGGGTTACGCAATGTTTTCCAGTAGCCTCTACGTCTGTGCGGCTTTGGACTAGCGTGCGTGCCTGTGGATTCTGCCTTTTCTGTCGGCATCCGATCCAACAGCAGGACATGAGGCCCACTTGACTTGGCCCACGGGCGCTTACGGTTCACGGGGTTTCGCTTTGCTTTTGCTAACCTGTCAGGAGTAGGAGTCACTTCGACAACGTGCTTGTCTCCGTACTTGATGTGAGACATCAGTTTGCAAATGAACAAATACCACTGAGCGGTTTGGTTCGTAAGCCCACTTATAAACTGATCGAACCCGCCCTTGCCAGAAATGGCGCCGGAATCAACCAATCTTTGATGCCAAATTTCCATGTGCCTTTCGTAGTCAGGCGACATCACCATCTCTATTTTTTCAATACTCCGCCCATCTGGTTCGACAGCTTGCTTTGATTCGGCCCAACCCTCCCAAACTAAAACCTGTTTAGGCGCTTTTGGATACTCGATAAATAATGTAATCGCATCGGAAAAATTTGTATGATCGTGAAACGCCTTGACAACTCCCCAATAGTTGACAGGTGCGGTCTCGATGGATGAGTCTGGAAGCTCCAGTTGTATGTCAGATTTGGCTGACAATACAAACTCGTCATATACAAACTCCGCTCCGCTCGCGTAAGACCTAACCAAATCGACGCCATTGACCCTTTTTTCAATCACCCTGACAGAGTTCCCTAGTAGCGTGCCGTCATCCGCGTCGGGAAGATCATCGCCAGTCGTGAAGTCAAATTCCTCCATCTTCTTGTAAGACAGATAAAAATAGGGCAACCCCAAAACCTTTTCGAGCGACCAACCGCCGTGCGAACGATCTCGAACCGATCCCCCAAACTTCAAACCTCGATTATCCAGTGCTCCACACTTCACAAGCCTGCGAATCAAATCCGAGTCTGGGCGTTTCATATCACCTCTCCCTTATAACAACCCCCGATCACGATGCCGGTCTCGTTTACAATGTCGGCCTCTTCGTTTTCGATTACTAAGTCTGCATCGAAACCCCACAGCTTCGCCGCTCTACGCATAGCACCCTCGCCGGTCAGCTTGATGTCCTCTGGCCTTCCGACAATCCAGACAGTAAAAATCTCATTCGGCGCATCCTCTGCGTTGGGGCAATTTTGATGGTGGGAGTTCACCCGTAGACACTCTCTACATAGCATTACTTGTCACCTCCTAATAGTGAATCCCGAAAATATCATCATGTAAGATATACGTCAACACCTACTAAAATCAATCGGTCTTGCTTCTCGGTCCTGTTGTTTTAACCTCGAACCCTGTTGTTTTAACCTCATGTTGTTTTAACCCCGAGACTTGTTGTTTTAACCCCTTGTTGTTTTAACCCTGATCGAAAGATAGAAAAATCTTTTTCAACCCTTCGGCGGAATCTATCACTTCGCATCTCTTACTCCTGACATGTCAGACAGTCCCGTATTTTTCCGGGGAAAAAAAATACAAATAAAAACAGTCACTTCCGTTTTGCTTCCCGACCAGTCACATTTTGCATGTCTTACTGGTGACATGTCAGACAAAGATAAATCAGCAGGTAAGATTTCTTACATTTGATAAATTTTCTTTACATCTATCTCAGCGCCAAACCAAATCCGTCGGACTTGCTTCACCTACTGTGGACATCTGCGTGTGGGTCTGTGACACCAAGGTCGGCGAACTGGGGGATGGATTCTTATCTCTGACTTGTTGTGAGCAACAGACAGTTATCCTCAATCGGGTCTGGTTTAGAATTTTTTTAACGTGCCGGTCGTGTACGTATCGAGCACGCAAAAAAAAGGGCGCCGATTGGCGCCCGTAGGTGGGGAGTGTCTAGGTCACGCGGCCTCGGCGACGATGTACTCAAGGTCGGTCTGATCTAGCATTCTTTGGATGTGCCAGTCGGGCTCTCGGTCGAGCACCATAACCAGCTTTTCGCACTCGTCGAGCCGGCGGAAATCGTCATCGTCAAGATACCCGTCGGTGAATACGATAGTCAGATCGGACTCGATGCCATTGTGCTCTAACCAATCGGTCGCGCTCGACAGATAGGTGCCGCCGCCGTAGGGCGATTCGAGGTCGAGCAATTCCGCACCCGAGTGCACCTCGTCCGTACCGATCACGTCGGTGTCGGTCCACACCATCAACACGCCCTCTCGGGGTTGCACCTGATCGACGAGCACCGCCGACTCGGTCAGGAACGTATTGAGCACGCGACTGCTAACCGATCCGCTTGTGTCGACGATGATCGACACCCGATTGACCATGCCCTGATTGGTCGGCGAGATGACGCCGAGCATCGAGTACCGGCGTCGGTGTATCCGCGACCAAGTGCTCTCGCCGCCGCTACCCGCCCTGACAAACCAATGCGACAGTTTAGCGATCCAATCGACCTCGGCGTCCTGATCGCGGTATCGATGCGAGCCGGCGCGTATCGATGCGCTGATACCCTGCTGATTGCCGCCTTCCCTCTCGATCTCGTCGATGCCTCGGTCGACCGCTTTACTGATACGGCTCTCGTCATCTGACTGTGCCGCCGCTTGCTCGTCGGGCGTGCCATCGTATTGGGGTGTCAGGTGGTGATCGTGACCGGCGGGATCGCCGAGTGCGGGTTGACTTGTTCCTGACTTGTCACCATTACCGCTCTCACCGTTGCAGGTATCCGCA
>CEPR01005192.1_pt1 | contig 16125 bp, 10 predicted proteins | sample 530431 | NCBI WGS metagenome assembly CEPR01 (sample SAMEA2620078, study PRJEB7988) | marine metagenome | isolation source: saline water (ENVO:00002010), including
TTAGAAGCTACGATCAAAGATTTAGATACAGGGCGTTATTACTACTGTATTATTCATGAACAGGAAAAATTTAAAGTAGTAGATCGTGTACTTGAATATTCACCTTGGGTAATATCTAGATACATGAAAGCAGCCGGTGAAGTTTATGGTCGTGGACCATTGACCGTTGCGATACCTGATATCAAAACCTTAAATAAAACTAAAGAATTATTATTGAAAAACGCATCACTATCGATTGCAGGTGTATATACGGCTGCTGACGATGGGGTACTTAATCCAAACACGGTGGCACTCAAGCCCGGTGCGATTATACCGGTAGCTCGTAATGGTGGACCACAAGGAGAAAGTCTAAGACCGTTGCCTCGTAGTGGTGATCCACAGTTATCACAGATTGTGATTGATCAATTACAGATGTCGATTAAAAAGATATTACTGGATGAGTCTATTCCAAGAGATGATATGTCAGCTCGTAGTGCAACTGAGATACAACAACGTATTCAAGAACTGGCACAGAACTTAGGTAGTGCGTTTGGGCGTTTGATTACAGAAACAATGCAACCGATTGTGCAACGCACCTTGCAGATTATGAATCGACAAGGCTTGATTGAATTACCACTTAAAGTCAATGGGCTTGAAATACGTATTAAACCAGTGAGTCCGATTGCCATGTCACAAAACAGCAGTGATATTAGTAACTTAATTCAGTATGCACAACTTATTGGACAGCTAGGTCCAGAGGGTGCTAGTGTATTGAAGATTGGAGAGATTGCAGATTATATTGCAGATAAACTTGGTATACCTGTAAACTTAATTAACAGCGCACAAGAGCGTGCTGAAATACTACAACAAACTCAGGAGGCTGCTACACAGCTTGCTGAACAAACGGAGGGTGTATGAGTTGGGATGAATTAACTTTGCTTGATGAACAAGCAGTCGAACATAAAGAATATATTAACGTAACTGAATTGAATCGTTTGTACGCTAGAGTATTTAATACTGATGATGGACAGAAGGTGTTAAAACATTTACGAGCGATTACAATAGAACAACCGGCATTTATTCCCGGTGAAGAAGCAAGCTATGGGTTTTGTCGTGAAGGACAAAATTCATTAATTAGAGAAATCGAAAAACGTATAGCGAGGGCAAGAGGATGAGTGAAGAAAATCAAGCAGTAGAGAATGAAGGTTTATTAGACGAAGGAATTAAAGAGGTACAAGCTGCCGAAGCTGAAGCCAAAGAAGAACACCCAGAAGTCATTGAGGATGTTTTTGCTAAAGATCCAGAAGAAGTCAATACCGCCATTGCAAGTGAAGACGAAGATACTGAGTTTGTTAGACCTGAGTATTTTCCTGAGAAGTTTTGGAATGATGAAGATGGACCTGATGTAGAAGGCTTAGTCAAGTCATATCGTGAAATGGAGAAAAACTTTTCACAAGGCAAACATAAAGTACCTGAAGAATATGATATCTCATTTGCAGAGCAATCTGGTATACCACAAGATGACCCTCTTATGGCACGTTTTAGCAGTTGGGCAAAAGAGCATGGCGTGAGCCAAAGTGCTTTTGAAGCCTTAGCTAAAGATTATATTGAGATGGAAACATCATCGCTAGAACAATTTAAAGTTGATGTACAAGCTGAAAAAGATAAACTTGGGCCAGATGCAGACCAAATCATTAAATCAACAGCTAACTGGGCAAACGGTTTACTCAACAAAGGTGTCTTTAACGAAGAAGAATTAGAGGCATTTAAGACCGCAGCCGGTACTGCAGCAGGTGTGAGAGCATTACAAAAACTTAGACGTTTTTATGGAGAAGCACAAATACCTGTAGCTGAACCATCAATGGAAGGTGTCCCAACTAAAGATGAATTGTATGCTATGGTTGGAACTAAAGAATATAAAGAAGATCCTGCATATCGAAACAAAGTACAAAAATGGTTTAAAGTTAGATTCCCTGATGACCCTAACACAGACTATATAATTTAGCTTGTAATTACTTGTATTTTAATTATAGAATATACACTAAGGATAACAGTGTAACTCTGCCCTTGCTCTCGAATGAGGTGTGGTAGGCACAACCTACAAGTCTGAAGCCCACATGGACAACTTCGTGGCGTTAATAACTTAACTTTATATGGAGATATTATGAGTACAAGTATTAGCTCAAGTTTTGTTACCATATTTGATGCCGAGGTCAAACAAGCATACCAGTCTGATCGTGTATTAGCAGGTACTGTAAGGGAGAGAGCAGGCGTACAAGGTAACACATATAAGTTTAACAAGTTAGGTTCAGGTGTAGCGAACTTACATATTCCACAATCTGATGTAACACCGTTAAACTTAGCACACTCACAAGTAACCGCTACTATGTCGGATTACAATGCTGCTGAATATTCAGATATATTTACAAGCGGCAAGGTACTCTTTGACGAAAGAGCAGAACTTGTAAAAGCTTTATCAATGGCGATTGGTCGTAGAATGGACCAACTCGTAATCGATGCGATTGATGGAGCAGGCACATCATTAACTGTAGCCAACTCGATTGGTGGCTCTAACACTAACTTAAACGTTGATAAAGTATTAGAAGCTAAAAAGTTAATGGATCAAAAGAACGTACCTGCTGAAGGTCGTTTTTTCTTATGTCATTCAAACAACATGGCAGCTTTCCTAGACGACAGCGATGTGAAAACTATTGATGTCAACACCACTAAAGCATTAGCTCAAGGTACTGTTGATTCATTCTTAGGGTTCAAATTCATTGCTATCGGTGATAGAGATGAAGGTGGGCTTGCTATTGATGGTTCGTCTGACAGAACATGTTTAGCATGGCATCAAAGCTCAACAGGGCTTGCTATGAACATGGATAAGAAAACAGAGATTAACTACATTGCTGAAAAAGCATCGTTCTTAGTAAACTCAATGTTTTCTGCTGGGGCTGTTGGTATTGATACCAACGGTATTGTTGAAATCACATGTCGTGAATCATAGGAGGTAACTAATGGCTTATTCAACTGATGGATTCGGTGCGTTAGCAGGACAAGGTAGAGCAGGAGATTTACCTGCATTATATGTCTACACAACTACCGATGCACACACTGCCGTTGATGCTAGTGGCTACTTCAACACTCTTTCAGATACTTTGAAAGTAGGTGATATGATTATGGTCCACGGTTCAACCGGCGGAACAAGAACAGTAACAATGCACATTGTGGTATCAAATGCATCTGGTGTCGTTGACATCAGTGATGGTACAACAATCGGAGCAGTTTCTGATTCTGACTAAACAAAGTTGCCCTGTTTCGGCAGGGCATACTTTTTTAAGGAGATGGTATGGCAGTCGGAGATACAAAATTAACAATATGTAATGATGCCCTTTTAATGTTAGGTGCGGCTGAGATGACCTCATTTACTGAAGGTACAGACTCAGCAAAGATTTGTGACCGACTCTACGATGACTTAAAAAAGTATATTTTATCTATCTATCCTTGGTCTTTTGCTAAAGTAAAAGTGCAACTTGCAAGGATTAGTGACACACCTGTAACTGAATGGGAGTATGCTTATGCACTTCCGGCTGATATGATTGGTACACCAAAAGCTGTATTTCAAACATCAACCGCAGGTGCTTTACCACAAACAGAATTTGAGTTGTACTACATTGATCAGCAACGATTATTGACTGACTATGATACTGTTTATATAGATTATGTAGCCGATGTTGATGAATCAAGATTTCCAGAGTTTTTTGTTTACATGCTTCGTCATGCACTAGCAGCAGACTTTGCTGAACCATTGACGGATCAAATTCAAAAGGCAGATTATTTTAGATCATTAACTTACGGCAGCCCTGCTGAAAATGGTAGAGGTGGTCTATTTAGACAATGCACACAAGCTGATGCACAAGGACAACGAGCGCAAACATTAGGTAACAACTCATTTGATTTAATTGAGGTACGATAATGTCAAGGGTTATTGATATCCAAAATAGTTTTACTTCTGGTGAACTAGACCCCAAACTCATTGCTCGTGATGATATCAAAGCCTATGATGCAGGACTAACAACAGCACTCAATGTTGTGGTCTTACCTCAAGGTGGTGTCAAACGTAGACCCGGTTTAAAATATATTACCGAACTGGGTGGCAGTCCTGAAAATGGCATACGTTTAGTATCGTTTGAATTTAATACTTCTGATGCTTATTTATTAGCATTTACTAATCTACGTATGTACGTCATAAAAAATGGTGTACTACAAACCAACATTGCAGGCAGTGGTAATGATTACTTAACGACCACCATCACTTCTGCACAATTATCTGAAATGTGTTGGGTACAAAGTGCTGATACCTTAATTGTCGTACAAGAAGATATGGTGCCTAAAAAAATTACTCGTACTTCTGATACTGCATGGACGATTACTGATGTGACTTTTGTTTTTAATCCACAGCACGCATTTACGCTAACGATAGAGAATACATCTAGTGCAGGTACACTTACCCCTAGTGGTACAGAAGGTAAAATTACTTTAACCACACAGCATAGTTATTGGGCATCCGATGATGTTGGCAGTTATGTGAATGTCATTGGTTCTAATCAATTTGGACGAGCAAGAATTGTGGCAGTCGATTCTGCATCGGTTGCACAAGCATTAGTTGAAATACCATTTTTTAACACAGATGCACTGGCTAACTCAGATTGGGAACATGAAACAGGGTATGAAGATACGTTTAGCGGTAGTAGAGGATATCCAAGGACGGCTACTTTTCACCAAGGACGGTTATATTTCGGAGGTAGCAAGTCAAGACCATCAACTATTTTTGCATCAAGGGTAAATGCTTTTTTTGATTTTAACCCCGGCGAAGGTTTGGATGATGATGGTTTTACTGCTACCCTAGACACCAATCAACTCAACACGATTACCGATGTGTTAAGTGCAAACTACTTACAAATCTTTACTACAGGTGGTGAATTTTTTGCACCTCAAGACTTTAGTGATCCACTGACACCAACAAACTTTATCGCTAAGATTCAGTCGAGTCATGGCAGTAAAGAAAATATACGAGTGCAAAACATTACCGGTAGTACGATTTATGTGCAACGTCAAGGTAAGGCCTTGAATGAATTTATTTATGATCGTGGTGGTGATGGTTACTTAACTTCACAAATATCACTCTTGTCAAGTCATTTACTGAACACGCCTGTTGACATGTCTATACGAAGGGCAACGTCTACTGACGAAGGTGATCGTTTAGTGGTAGTCAATAATGATGCCAGTTGTGCGGTTTACACTTTACTTAAAGATCAAAACATTGTAGCAGCAACAAAATTTACAACAGATGGTGATTTTTTAAATGTAGCAACGGTGGTTAGTGATCAGTATGTTGCTGTCAAACGTACTATTAACAGCGTCAATAAATACTATATTGAACTCTTTGATGAAGCATTTACCTTGGACAGTGGGGTATCTGGTGGGGCAGCATCAAGCCATAGCTCAGGACATCTTAACCAGAAAACAGTCAAAGTGATTGGTGATGGAGTAATGCAAGCGGATGTCACAGCAGGATCTAGTGCAATCACCTTTGCTAGTGCAACGTCTACTTCTTATCAAGCAGGCCTTGACTACACAGTGACGATTAAAACACTACCGATTGAACCGGGCATACAAGGATATGCAAGTCTAAAAGGATTTAAAAAACGTGTGTTAGAAGTCAATGCGTTTTTGAATGAAACACAAAATTTAACCATTAATGGCAATAACATACCGATACGTACTTTTGGTACATCTAACTTAGATGTAGCTGTCCCTGAGTTTACCGGTACAAAGACATTACATGGTATACTAGGCTATAGCCTAACAGGACAAATAACGATTGGACAATCTGCACCCTTAAAATTACACTTATTGGGTATGGATTATAAAGTAAGTACAGGAGGATAAATGGCAGTACAATATGCAGCAAAAGCAGTGGCTGCTGCAACAGCAGTACAAGCAATAGGTCAAATACAAAATGCTCGTTTTCAAGCAGATCTTGCAGAACGTAATATTCGTGAGCAACGCAAAAGAGCTGAGTTTGAGAAAGCTGAAGCAGAGATTAGTTTAGAAGCTGATCGACTAAGACTGGCACAAGAAAAACGTGAACGTTTAAAAGCTGCTAATCGTGATATAGCAACGATTATGGCCAGTCCTTTAACGGCTTACAAAGGTGTCATGACCAATAATATTCTTGCAGATTTATCTGAAGATTTAAGTATTATTCGTACAGAAGAACAACTACGAATAAAGAAAACACAAGCCGGTGTTTCTAACCTTATGGCAGGCACTTATGCTCAGGCTGACATGGATCGTGCAGCAGCCAAAGCTAATCGTCAAGCAGCAATCTTTGGAGCTATAGGAACTGCTGCTACGGGTTATTACCAATTTAAATATTTAGGTGGATAAATGGCAGAACGATATACTAGAAAACGTTACTTACAAGACATAGGGCAATCATTTGGACCTGTAGTAACAGATAAGTCAGCGATATCTCGTGCGCAAACTAACTTAACCCAGAGTATTAGTGGCAGTATTGAGGTAATGAAAAAGTTTGCCATTGGTCAAGCTCAACAACAAGCAGAACGTAGAGCAGCAAAACGTGCGCAAGAAACTGATGCACAAGAAATTATTGCTAATACTGAAGAAGGTTTTTTAACTTTAGAAGATGAGCTTAGTCGTAAGTATGCATTTGTTAATCTTAAAAACAAAACACTAGACGAAATAAGTTTAGAAGCAGAGCAGATCGAAGCAGATGCTATTGCTGAAAACTTAGACAGTACGACATATCAAGCACAGTTAAAAAACTTAATTCAGACCAAACTTAAAAATTTAAGAGATAATGGTCTTAATTCACCAACATTAGAGCTTGAAATACAAGAAAGTGTAGCCGGTGGCATACGTTCTCGTGTAACACAATATGCAAGTAATCGTATTACTACAACTCAAAAAGCACATAACGCAGCAATCCAAAAAGATATTTTAAATGCTGCGGCAAACTATGGAAGATTTAATACTGAAGTTGATATACAAAAATTTAATGATGTTATGGAGAGCAACAAAGAATTTATTGCTAGTCAACAAGGATTACAAAACAAAATTACGCTTACAATAAACTTAAATACAGCTAAACGTTTTCAAGCTCAAGCAAAAATGTTTGTAAGCAATCGCCCAACTCCTTTGCAGTTAAAAAAATTTGAAGATGGTTTAAATGAATTTGCTAATACTTTACCTACTAATCCTAACACTGATGTATTAGCTGTAGTAAGGGATGCTCAAAATACGATTAATATTTATAAAGGTAAAGATTTGTTTTCAGCATCAAACCTTGCAGAAACTAGAGGTACAAAAAATTTTAATGATCGACAAAAAGATGAAACAAAAACGTATAGTGCTAACGTAATAGGCGTTTATAATATGTTAGATAACTTAGTTATTAGAAACACACCATTGTCAGAGGATATGTTAAATGACATGGTTACAATTATTACTGATGTTGCTACAGAGTCAGTCAATTTACAAGATGTTTTTAAATATAAAGATGCTATGCGTGCTTATTATTTAGAACGTAAAAATCAATTTAATCTTGATGAAGCAGGTTTTTTTGCTAGAGAAAATGATATGCCAGAACAAATGGTGTTTGGGGGTGAGATTAACCTAAATACTTTAACTATGCGTTTACAAACAGGTTATTCTGTAATTTCACAAAAAGATGCTGATGATTTTGTTAGTGCTTTAAATGAAAAAAAACCAGAAGAATTATTTAATTATGTAACTAAATTTATTAATACCGGTGGGCCTCAAGTAGAAGATATTTTATATCGTGATTTGATGACAAAATTACCAACTGATAAAAGAAAACTGGTGCGTAGTTTTGTAATTGCTAGAGAAGTCAATAAGGTATCAACAGAAAATGATTATGTTACCCAAATTGGGGCAGGTATTGATTTTGATGCAACAAACAAATTATCAACGGATGAAACAAATGCCAGAAGTGATGCCTTTGATGCAGCGTTAGAACAAGCATTACCTCCCGGTGTATTTTATGGTGCAGATAGGCCTACTTTTAAAACAGCCATAAAAGATGCTGTAGACTTATATTTTAAAGGTGAGCTTGGTGCAACGCCAATATCAGGTGTTACAGAGGAAGAAATATTAAAAATCGTTAATTTATTTGCAGGTAACGATGATAGTCAAGGTGAGCGCACCAATGGATTTATTGGCAACTATTATTTAGATCAAGTTAATGTACCACCAAATGCAAGAATTAATGGACAAGACATTGAAGATTGGAAAAATTATGTGACTAATTCGACTTTAGGTTTATATCAATATCGTATGACTTCAGACTTTACTTTTGTAAACGATGGTACACAACCTCAAGGTTATGCCTTAATGGCAACAGATCAATACATCGCAGGTAAAGGAGCAGGTAAAGATCGTGTAGCATTAACTGCAAACAAACTAAGGCAAAACTTTACATTTAGAAATGCCCAAGCTAGTGATTTTTTTGCTGATAAATTACCGGTGAATGTATCAGGGTATGCGGTGGCTGTAGATGGACAAGGTAACATATTACGTTTTGATGATAATATGCCAATCTTATATAACATTGAACAAGGTGCAAATGAGTTTGCTCAGTTAAATATACCTGCGGGAACATCTACAGAAACTGAAGAAGCATTTACTATTCGTGGTGTAAAAGCAACTGGGGCTGCTACAGTACGTGGTCCAGTGACTAAAGTTTTAGGTGATAAAACGCAAGTAAGTGATCGTGAACGCATAATTAGATTAAGACGAGTACAATGATATTTAATAAAGAAAATGATGTTTTTAATGTAGCCGGTAAAGCAGAGATTCCTTATTCAACAAAAGAAGCATTTGACATATCTAAACGATATGAAGAACTGTTTACCTACGATTATGATGTAGACCTTGAACATCGTATCTTTGAAGATATGGTTGAAAAACTTAATGGTTTGGGTTATGACGTAGAGGCACCTCATACATCCTTAGAAACAACTTTATTTGGTATTGATATCAGTCCACCCAATCAGTACGAAAGAAATAAAAGTGCTTTATATAATCTGATGCAACAAGCTCGAATGGAAAATCCAAAGGATGCTGACTTAGGTTTATTACCCGGTAGTGAAAAAGAACTACAAAAGATAAAAGATGGTCGCACCATTAATCGTATTGTTGCTAAGAAATTTTATGATCAATCTGATTACGCATCTTGGGGTGCAGACATGGCAGGAAGTATTACTGCACAATTTAAAGATACACCAATGTTAATGTATCTTCTTTCTATTCCTGTTGTTACATCAGGTTTTGGTTTGCTTCCTACAGCAGGGGCAAGGATTGCAGCATGGGCCGGAGAAGGCATGATTGGTAATTTTATAATTGAATCTACACAACAAAGTAAAAGCCGAGAACTTATCAAGAAATTAGATTTGACTTTACAAAACGAAGAAGTTAGGCAAGATTTAATTGAAGTAGGCATTAATCCAGATACGTTAAACCTTACTCAAGAAGAATTAGACACTCGTTTGTTATATTCATGGGCAGCCGGTGCAATACTTGGCGGTGGCATTGGAGCGACTGGAGAACTTGGTAGGGTCTTACTCAAAAGAATATTTAACGGTGATGCTAAGACATTAGATTTAATTGATGATGCGTATCATAAAACATCAACTATTATGCAAGGGCCAGTTGAACAGTTGACCCCTAAGCAAGTAATTGAACATGTTAAAAAAATAGCGCAAGCCTCAGATAATATGCAATTTAGTAAAAATTATGTTAGAAAAGATTATCAACCAATCCAAGGCATAGAAAATGTTGACAAAGCGATTGATGACATTACAACAGCATACAACGTAAAATTTACTAAAAAGCAAAGGAGAAATTTAAATGGTATTATGGATCACCATAATTATCATGTAGAAGTCCATAACTCAGTAGTCAGTCAAAAACATTTGAATTGGGATGATGAAGTGGGTGAGTGGGCATTAAAGGTTGATGACATTGCAGAAGACGATATTTTTAAAAATGCAACCAAAGCTCAAAATGATTTCAATGAAGTCTTAAAACAAGGCAAAGTTAAACTGTCTAAACTAGATGCTAAGTTTGTCAAAGATAGATTTCGTGAGCTTGGAGTAGATGATTCTAAAAAATACAAAGCTAATTTACCAAAAGATGCAGAAGCAAGAAGACAACAATTACTTAACGATAATGCTCGTGTACGTTTGATATCGCAACTGCTTGAGCAAAAAGTTAAAAACGAGAAAACTAATATTGGTCGTTACATGTCTATGCAAAAATTAGCAACTGACTTTTTAGAAATATCTTTTTCCAGAAATGTTATGCCGGGAAATGTATCATCAACTCAACGTGCAATCTTTCAAGACTTTATGAACCGATTAGATGATCCTAAGTTACATAAAGTTAAATGGAATAAAATGGACGAACACGATATGGATAATATTGTGCGTGAAATGTATGGTGAGGCAACCGGAGATGAGATGGCAGGCTTGATTGCTAAACGTTTTGCTCTTGCTTTAGAAGATGCTCGTACCTTAAAAAATCATTACGGTAGCAATATTGCAAAACTCAATAATTATTTTCCACAAGCACACAATCAAATAAAAGTTGGCAAAGTGTTTGATGAAGATTGGGTAGATTTTATTTTACCTAAACTGGACACTGAACGAACAGCACAAAATTTTGGGATGGACAAAAAATTCTTAAATGCTGACAACAGTTTAAATGAAGCAGGTCAGTTAGAAATGCGTAGAATTTTAAAAGAAATACATGAAGACATTAGTTTAGGTAGTGCAAGAGAACCTTTTAAAAGTTTGTCAGATACAGCAAGCATAAAAACTCGTGATGATCAAATGCGTTATTTAATATTCTCAAGTGCAGACAATTATTTAGCTTATGCTAAAGAATATGGTGAAAATCCAGTCCATTCGTTATCTAAATATTTTAATCACATGAGTAATGATATTGCCTTAATGAAAGTTTTTGGACCAGATGTCATCAAAAATTCTAAAGGTATTCTTAAATTTGCTCAAGATTTTGATGCACGAGTATTAGGACGTAGAAGGGAAAGTGGTGCATTTGACCGTTTATTTGATCATATTCGTGGCACAGACAACGTACCACAAAATCATAACTGGTCTACCTTTGGACGTGAGATGAGAGCCTTATTAGTTACCGCACAATTAGGTAGTGCGTACCTAGCCTCTCTTGCTGATTTATCCTATGGCTATATTACTCGCTCGATTAATGGTATGCCTGCTAAAAACACCATAAATAATTATGTTAAGTTTATGGCCGGTAACAAAGATATTGCTCGTGAAGCTCGTGTCGTAGGTATGGAGATTGCAGAAGAAATCAGAGCAAACACTCGTATTCACGGTGAAGTCTTAGGCAATGGTCCATTTTCATGGATGGCACAAAACTTGATGAAGATTAGTTTATTACAACCGGGTACGATTGCAGGGCGTACAGCGTTCAAGTATGAGTTTCAATTTCACCTTAAAAATATTGCTAATAAATCATTTGATAGTTTAGATGACAACATCAAATTTATGTATCAACGTTATGGTATTACTAAAGCTGACCATGAGGCGTTAGCTAAAGTTCCTTTATATAAGTCAGTCAATGATACTAAGGTGACTTATCTAAGGGTTGCTGATATTGAAGACCCAAACATTAGACAAAAATTTTATACCTACATGTTTAGTGAAACTGAAACAGCCGTACCATCATATATGGCTCGTAGTCGTGCTGATATGATGCAAGGTTATCAGCCGGGGACAGTTGGTGGAGAGGTTTTAAGAAATGTATTTTTATTTAAAAACTTTCCTATGACTATTTTGTATACTCAAGGCGCTCGTGCTATTAACACTATGGCTAAACATCCCGGACACATGCGCTATATCTATCCCTTACAAGGACTGATCATGACAAGCATTGCAGGTTACTTAATTATGAACGCAAGAAATCTAGCACAAGGTGAAGACACTACAACGATGAATCCAAAAACATTATCAATGGGGATAATGTATGGTGGGGGTCTTGGTATCTTTGGAGATTTGTTCTTACACGATACCACTCGTTATGGACAGACACCGATTGGTGCAGCATTAGGCCCAGTGTTTGGATTGGCTAATGATACTATAGGATTGTTAGGTTTAAAACAATTTCAAGATGCTTTATATCGAAATAAAGATAGCACCGATAGATTAGTGCCTAATGCAATCACTTTCCTAGATAGGTATACCCCATATAATAATTTATGGTACACCAGAGCAGCCACGGATAGGCTGATATTTGATAATATGCGTAAATCACTAGACCCTAAGTATGATGAGAGAAAGCGTAGAATAGAGAAAAGATTGAAAAAAGAAGGCAGATCGTTCTTTATAGACCGTGATTCCTTTAAATTTAAACGTGCGCCAAAGATACAACTTTTAGATTGGAAAATGCACGAGTAAGGATTATAATTAATTAACTCAAGGATTGAGGAGGAGCCAAGGAATGGCAGACTATAGCATAGCAGCAGTAACCAGACGTGCTGTATACACAGGAAGTGCAGGTACAGGACCTTACGCATTTACGTTTGCGTGTCTTGCAACCAGTGATATAGCGGTTTATCAAAACACGACTAAACTCACTGAAACCAGTGATTATACCGTTACATTATCAGCATCAACTGGACAAGGTAGTGTTACCTTATCTAGTGCAGCATCAAGTAGTGATACCATAACCCTAGTCGGGGCAAGGGCATTAGCTCGTACCACAGACTTTGTAACATCAGGATCACTGACAGCATCTGCCTTGAACACAGATTTAGATTCTCTGGTGATATTTGCACAGCAGTTATCAGAGGAAAACAGTCGTAATCTAAAAGCTCCAGTAACCGAAGGTATATCAGGAACCACTGATATGACCATACCTGCAAAAGCTGACCGTTTAGGTAAGTTATTGCAGTTTAATTCAAGCACAGGAAACCCAGAGGTTACTACCTTTGAGCTTTCAGGAATTACTGCAAGTTCTGCTGAACTCAATATACTTGATGGTTGTACTGCAACCACAGCCGAACTTAATATTATGGACGGCGATACAGCAGCCACATCAACCACATTAGCTGATGCTGACCGTATTGTAGTTAATGATGGTGGGGTAATGAAACAGGTTGCCTTAACAGATTTTGAAACCTACATTGAATCTGCACTAGACACAACTTCAAACATTACGACAGTCGGTGCGTTGAATTCAGGTAGTATTACTTCAGGCTTTGGGTCTATTAATAATGGTTCCTCAGCCATCACTACCTCAGGCACAATTAGTTTTGGGTCTTTGACCGATGGTGCAATTACCGTTACAGCATTTGTAGATGAAGACGATATGTCCAGTAATTCTGCAACTTTGATTCCTACACAACAGTCAGTCAAAGCCTATGTAGACTCTAGCTCACCTGATGTTTTAAATGATATTGGAAATGTTAATGTCACATCAGCAGCCGATGGAGCTTTACTTTTATACGATACAGGCACATCTAAATGGATTGACAATGTGGTATCGGGTGATGCAACGCTTGCTGATAGTGGAGCCTTGACTATAGCCAATAATGCAATTACCACAGCTAAGATAAATGCTGATGCAGTGACTAATGCTAAGATTGCAGACGATTCAATAGATTCTGAACACTATGTAGATGGCTCTATTGATACAGCTCATATTGGTGATCTGCAAGTAACCACTGCTAAAATTGCAGCAGATGCAATTACAGGTGCAAAACTGGCAGACGATGCAGTTGATTCAGAACATTATACCGATGGCAGTATTGATACAGCACACATTGCAGACTTACAAGTTACGACTGCAAAAATTGCTGCTGATGCAATCGATGCAACTAAAATCGCAGACGATGCTATTTCAGAAGAACATCTTGATCCTAGTGTCATAAGTGGATTAGTAGATACTACTTTAGCCAGTGGCGATCATTTAATGTTTCTTGATGCCACAGATGGACAACTGAAAAAAGTAGACGGTGGTGAGATATTAGGTGGTGGTAGTAGTGCTATCATTGACACTTTTAAATATATTGCAACGGCAGCACAAACAACTTTTAGCGGTGCTGATGCAGATGGGGATACTCTTGCCTATACATCAGGTAAAATTATGGTTTTCCTTAATGGGCAGATGTTATTGGAATCTGACTATACTGCAACTAATGGCACATCTGTTGTACTGGATTCTGGTGCAGCAGCTAGTGATGAAGTTGTAATTATTGCCTTCAGTGCTTCTAATATAACTGCCACAGACTTAAATGGTGCTGAACTTATACTAGATGCAGACGGTGATACTTCTCTTACCGCAGATACTGACGACCAGATAGATATTAAGATTGGTGGATCAGATGATTTTTCATTTAAGGCAAATACCTTTGAAGTACAAACAGGCTCTAACATTGATATGAATGGTACAGAATTAATATTAGATGCCGATGGTGATACCAGTATACAAGCCGATACTGATGACCGAATAGATTTTAAAGTTTCTGGCACCGAAAGATTTAAAATGCAATCAACTGGTACTTTTCATTTTGGAAGCACAGGCAACGAAACACTAGAAGGTGATGCTAGTAGTAATCTTAAATTAAGTAATGCTGGTGGAAATGCTACTACTATTAAGTTTGAAGGTGCTAGTGCAACGCAAATGGATATTTTTTGCACAGCGAGTGCAGTAAACCATGTAAGGGTTGTTGGATCTACCACAAACAATCCTGTATTAATAGAAGGTGTAGGAAGTGATACTAATATTGGTATAAAATTAGTACCAAAAGGTGTTGGTGATGTCAATATTGCTGGAACACTTTCTAAAAGTGCTGGTTCATTTAAAATTCCACACCCATTAGAAAGTAAAAATAGCTCACATTATTTAGTTCATTCTTTTATTGAAGGACCACAAGCTGATTTAATTTATCGAGGTAAAGTTGATTTAGTTGGTGGAACTGCTAGTGTTAATATAGATACAACAGTTGGTATGACAGATGGTACATTCGTTGCATTAAATACAGATGTACAATGTTTTACAAGTAATGAAACTGGTTGGGTAGCAGTCAAAGGCTCGGTATCAGGTAATGTCTTAACGATTACTGCACAAGATAATACTTGCACAGACACTATCTCATGGATGGTAGTAGGTGAAAGACAAGATCAATTTATGAGAGATACTGCTTTGACAGATTCAGATGGTAAATTAATTTTAGAACCAGAACAGTAGGTTAGGAGAATAATATGAGCATAAGTAGAGAGTTATCAACCAATAGAAGACAAAGCCCTAAACCGTTAATTATTAATGGTGATATGCAGGTAGCTCAAAGAGGTACATCATTTGCTGGGCATACTGGCTCTGCTTATACATTAGACAGAATGTATGTCAGAATGAGTGGTGCTGGTACTTGGACTATTACACAAGATACAGATGTTCCATCAGGTTATGGTTTTGGTAAATCATTAAAAATGGATTGTACATCTGCAAATGCAAGTTTAGATGCTGGGGATTTTATATTTTTAAATATTCGTTTTGAAAAACAAGATATGCAAGTCATTAAAAAAGGTACATCAAATGCTGAAATTGTTACTGTTGCTGCATGGGTGAAATCACCTAAAACAGGAACTCATGTTGTAGGACTTTATGATGCAAACAGTTCAACCAATCGTTATTGTATGCAGACTTATACTATTAGTTCAGCTAATACTTGGCAAAAAATTGTTGTTAATTTTCCTGCTGATACAGGGGGAGATGTAATGGGTACAGATAATACTCATGGCATGAATTTACAATTTTGGTTTGCCGCAGGTTCAAATTATTCTAGTGGCAGTGCTGCGACTGCATGGGAAAATTACACAGCAGCTAATCAAGCTGTTGGTCAAGTAAATTGTAGCGATAGCACAGCTAACAATATATTAATTACTGGCATACAAATGGAAATAGGCGAGTATAATTCAGACACCATACCTGAGTTTCAACATGAATCGTTTAGTGATAGTTTAGCTAGATGTCAGAGGTATTACTTTATGTTAGTCA